>Ga0180220_1000066_pt1 | contig 208633 bp, 175 predicted proteins | sample eDN5th37CBELigBY_FD_151335 | JGI IMG/M metagenome (GOLD analysis project Ga0180220, IMG submission 151335) | Enriched backyard soil microbial communities from Emeryville, California, USA - eDNA 5th pass 37_C BE-Lig BY (version 2) (version 2) | ecosystem: Environmental > Terrestrial > Soil >... | reverse complement strand
CCGGAGTGGACGAACCTCTGGTGTTCCGGTTGTCACGCCAGTGGCACTGCCGGGTAGCTATGTTCGGAAGCGATAACCGCTGAAAGCATCTAAGCGGGAAGCGCGCCTCAAGATGAGATCTCCCGGGAGCTCGACTCCCCTGAAGGAACCATCAAGACCAGGTGGTTGATAGGCTGGGTGTGTAAGTGCAGCAATGCATTGAGCTAACCAGTACTAATGATCCGTGTGGCTTGACCATATAACCTCAAGTGGCCTTGGACTTGCGACGCGTCAGTGACGTTCGCCCCAAGCCTCGCTACATTCCACCCCATGAGAGCGTGAGCGCGACGGCATCGTGCCGACCGCGACCCTCCACCCTCTCCCTGGTGACAATAGCTGCGTGGAACCACCCGATCCCATCCCGAACTCGGAAGTGAAACGCGCACGCGCCGATGGTAGTGTGCACTTAGCATGCGAGAGTAGGTCATCGCCAGGGTCTTTACCCAAAACCCCCAGCTCCGGCTGGGGGTTTTTCTTTGCCTGCGCGTCGGACCCGTTACAGGACCCGCGGGGACTCCCCGCCGACGATCACCACGTCCGCGCGACGGCGGGCGAACAGGCCGACGCTGACCACGCCCGGAACCTGGTTGATCGCGGCTTCCATCGCCACCGGATCGACGATCCGCAGGTTGTGGACGTCGAGCACCAGGTTGCCGTTGTCGGTGACCGTGCCCTGGCGCCACACCGGCTGGCCGCCGGTGAGTTCGACCAGTTCCCGCGCCACCAGGCTGCGCGCCATCGGGATCACCTCCACCGGCAACGGGAATCGGCCGAGCACGTCCACGCGCTTGGCCGGATCGATGATGCAGACGAAGCGCTCGCTGGCCTCGGCGATGATCTTCTCGCGGGTCAGGGCCGCGCCGCCGCCCTTGATCAGGCACTTGGACGGGTCGCATTCGTCGGCGCCGTCCACGTAGAGCGGAAGCGGGCCGGTGTCGTTGAGGTCGAGCACCTCGATGCCGTGCCCGCGCAGGCGCTCCGTGCTCTGCTCCGAGCTGGACACGGCGCCGGCGATGCGATGGCGGATCCGTGCCAGGGCGTCGATGAAATACGCGACCGTCGACCCGGTCCCGACCCCCACGACCATCCCGTCCTCGACGTATTCGATGGCCTTTTCGCCGGCCAGGCGCTTGGCTTCGGACATCGCGCTCACTCCAGCGACAACAGCAGTTTCCATTGCGCCGCCGTCACCGGCAGCACCGACAGGCGCGAGCCCTTGCGGATCAGCGCGAAGTCCTCGCCCAGCGCCTCGGCATGCCCGCGGATCTCCTCGAGCGGGATCGGGCGGCGCAGGTGGCGCACATAGCCGACGTCCACCAGGTCCCAGCGCGGCTGTTCGCGCGTGGCCTTGGGGTCGTGGTACTTGGACTTGCGCTCGAACTGGGTCGGGTCCGGATAGGGCAGGCTGGCGACTTCGCCGATGCCGTAGATGCCCGGGACCTCGCAGTTCGAGTGGTAGAAGAGCACGCCGTCGCCCGGCGTCATCTGGCGCATGAAGTTGCGTGCCTGGTAGTTGCGCACGCCGGTCCAGGGCTCGCTGCCGACGCGCTCCAGGTCGTCGATCGAGAAGTCGCCGGGTTCGGACTTCATCAGCCAATGGCGTTTGCGCTTGCTCATTCACGTGTTCCCATGAAGGTCGCCTGCTCGGTGCAGGCGGCGTCCAGCGGTACGTCCCAGGGCGCGCGCTCGATCGCGTCCACCTGCTGCAATGCAAAGCCGACGCCGACCAGCCACGGCGGCGGCGAGCCGCCGGGCGCGTTCCGGAACGCGAACGTGCGATCGTACCAGCCGCCGCCCATGCCGAGCCGATGGCAGCTCGCGTCGAACGCCACCAGGGGCAGCACCGCGAGTCCGAGCTCGCTTGCCTCCAGCAGCGCATCGCGCGCGACGACCGGTTCGGGGATGCCGAAACGGTTGGGCGCGAGCGGCGCACCGGGGCGCCAGGGCGCGAAGCGGAGCAGGTCGTCCTCGCACAGCACCGGCAGGCAATAGCGCACCGCCGCAGGCAGCCGCAGCTGCCATGCATGCAACGCGATCTCGCCGTCCATGGCCCAGTAGCCGGCGACCGCGCCGGAGGCGGGCGAGAAGGGAAGCGCGAGCAGCTGCGCCGCGAGCGCTTCGGCTGCGGCAATGCGGGTCGCGGCGGGAAGGGCGCGACGGCGCTCGCGGAGTTCGCGGCGCCGTGCGTCGCGCGCCGCCTTCATGCGGCGCGCTTCATGCGGAAGACATCCTCCGCCGTGGCGATGCGTGCGAAACGACCTTGAACCCGGGGTTCAAGTGGGAATGCCTGGAAACCTTCGGGCTTCCCGCTGCTGGGCGGACTTGCACACCCGGCTTCCGCTGCACTCCCGTGGTCGCTTTTAAGGGCCAAGGGTAATGTTTGCACACGCCGTCGCGCAGGGCAGAGGACGCACCCGGAGTATAGCGGGACGATGGCCGGCGGCGCAGCCGCCCATCGGTTGCGGGACGCCGCGCGTTCAGCCACGTGCGCGTCAGAGCGCGAGGCCGTCCAGCCTCTGCTGCAGGCGGTCGAGCGCCCCGGTGAGCTCGCGGTCGCGCTGCGCCTGGCCATCGCGGAGCTGCTGCAGTTCGTGGGCCAGGTTCAGCGCCGCCAGCACCGCCACCCGGTCCACCGCGGCGATGCGGTTGGCGCCGCGCACCTCGCGCATCTTTTCCTCCAGCAGCTTCGCGGCGGCCATCAGGCTGTCGCGCGCGGAGGGCTCGACGCCGACGGTGTATTCGCGGTCCAGCAGGCGGATGGAGACCGGTTCGCTCGCGCTGCTCATGTGTGCTGCTCCAGCGACTTCAGCCGCGCGATCATCGCCTCGACGCGGGAGCGCGCCTGCTCATTCTTGGCCAGCAGTTGCGCCCGCTCGCCGGACAGCTGCTCCTGCTGCTGGCGCAGGCTGCGGTTCTCCTCGGCGAGCTGCTGCGCGCGTGCCGCCAGCGCGTCCACGCGCGTGGCAAGGGCGTGCAGGCGGGCGATCACCTCGGGGCTGTCCATTCCGGCACGATAGGCAGCGTCCATCCCCGGGTCAAGACGGGCTCAGGGAGTGCTCGATTCCAGCAGCGCGACCCCGGGGTCGCCGGCGAGCCGGGGCGACCAGCCGCGGATGAAGGCCAGGCAATGCTGGCGCTCGAGGGGCGGCGACAGCCAGTACCCCTGGATCTCGTTGCAGCGGTGCGCGCGCAGGAACTGCAGCTGGGCCGCGGTCTCGACGCCTTCCGCCACCACGTTGAGCCCCAGCGAGCGCGCCATCGCCAGCACCGTCGTGGTGATGGCGGCATCGTCCGAGCCCTGGCTGAGGTCGTCCACGAACTCCTTGTCGATCTTGAGCGTGTTGATCGGAAGGCGCTTGAGGTAGGCGAGCGACGAGTAGCCGGTACCGAAATCGTCGATCGCGAGGTTGACCCCGAGGTCGCGGAATGCGCGCAGCTTGTCGGCAGTGTGCTGGGCGTTGGCCATGACCACGGTCTCGGTGATCTCGAGTTCCAGCGAACCGGGCGGCAGCCCGGTTTCCTCGAGCACGCGCTTGACCACCCCCGGGAAGTCGCCGCGCAGCAGCTGCAGGGCGGAGACGTTGACCGAGACGCCGAGCCCGGGGAGCCCCTGGCGGTGCCACTGCGCGGTGGCGAGGCAGGCCTCGCGCAGCACCCATTCGCCGATCTCCAGGATCAGCCCGCTCTCCTCCGCCAGCGGGATGAACTCGGCCGGGGGGATCTCGATATTGTCGGGGCCGCGCCAGCGCAGCAGCGCCTCCACGCCGACGATGCGGGATTGCGCCAGCGCCAGCCGGGGCTGGAACACCAGCCGCAGTTCGCCGCGGTCGAGGACCTTGCGCAGCGCCGCCGACACCGTCGCGCGCTGGCGGATGCTCACGTCCATCGCCTCGGTGTAGCGCATCCAGGTGCGCCGGCCCGCGGCCTTGGCCTGGTACATCGCGGTGTCGGCCTGCTTCAGCAGCTCGCTCGGGGTCTGCGCGTTCTGCGGGTACAGGCTGATGCCGATCGAGGGCGTGATCGCGATTTCCTGGTGGTCCTCCAGCAGCAGCGGCTGCTCGAAGGCGGCGATGATGTCGCGCGCGGTGGCCTCGGCCTGGGCCGGCGACGCCAGCCCCTCCAGCATCACCGTGAACTCGTCGCCGCTGAGCCGGGCGACCGTGTGCCGCGAGCCGACGGTCTCCTGCAGGCGCGCGGCGGTGGCGCGCAGGATGCGGTCGCCGGCGGCATGGCCGAGCGAGTCGTTGATGTCCTTGAAGCGGTCGAGGTCGAGGAACAGCAGCGCGAGCTGCTCGCCCTGGCGGCGCGCGCGCACGATCGCCCGCGACAGCCGTTCGGCCAGCAGCGTGCGGTTGGGCAGGTTGGTCAGCGGGTCGAAGTTGGCCAGGTAGCGCAGTTCCTGCTCGGCCCGCTTCTGGTCGGTGATGTCGTTGAGCACGAGCACGTACAGGGTGCCGTCGCCGTCGCTGTCGCGCACGGAGCTGCACTCGTACGCGCAAAGGAACTCCTCGCCGTCCTTGCGCTTCTGCCAAAGCTCGCCGGACCAGCGGCCCTGGTGGCGCAGCTCGCCGCGGATCTCGGTGTAGTACGAGGCGGCGTGCTGGGCGCTGTCCATCAGGCTGGCGTTGCGGCCGACCACTTCCTCGGTGGTGTAACCGGTCATGCGCGAGAACGCCGGGTTGATGGAGATGAAGTCGAAGCCGGCATCGAGCACGCACACGGCCTCGGCCATGCTGCGCAGCACCTCGCTGGAGATCTTGCGCTCGTACTCGGCGTGGCGGCTGTGGGTGATGTTGCGCGCGGTGCCGGCGAGCCGACGGGCGCGCCCGTCGCCGTCGCGCTCGACCACGCGCCCGCGCGCGCGCACCCACATCCACTCGCCGTCCTCCCCCGGGATCCGGTGCTCGGAAAGGAACAGCGGGGTGTCGCCACGCACGTGCTGGCGCAGGCGCTCGCGCACCTGCGGGAGGTCGTCGGCGTGGATCCTGTGGTCGGACTCGACCTCGGTCTCGACCGCGATGTCGGAGGCGCTGCGCACGTCCTCGGTGACGCGCATGCGCTGCAACTCGCCGCGGACCAGGTCGTAGTCCCAGAACTGTTCGCCCGAGGCCCACAGCGCCAGCTTGAGGCGTTCCTCGCGGTCGCGCAGGTGCTCGAAATAGCGGCGCTCGAGCTGCCGGCGCCGGCGCCACAGCAGCCACGCGCCGACGCCGAGCAGCGCCGCCAGCAGCACGTAGCCGGCGCGCGCCAGCGGATGCCGCCACGCCGGGGGCGTGACCACCAGCGGGATGCGCAACTCGGCCTCGTTCCAGGTGCCGTCGCCGCGCGTCGCCTGCGCCCGGAACACGTAGTTGCCGGCCGGGAGCAGCGTGTAGGTGATCTCGCCGCGGTTGCCGTTGTCGATCCAGTCGTCGTCGAGGCCGTCGATCCGGTAGCGGTAGCGGATGCGCTCGTTGCCGAGGTAGCCGAGCGCACCGATGCGCAGGCGCAGGATCTCGGCGCTCTCGGGCAACTCGATGCGCTGCCGCCGCCAGGCAGGCTGTTCCGGGGCGCCCTGGCCGGCGCCGACCTGCAGCGAGAGCAGGCGCAGCGGCGCCTGCTCGACGTCCGCGCGGATGCGCGCGGGGTCGAACACGTTGAGTCCACCGACGCCGCCGAAGGCGAGCCGGCCATCGCGCAGGCGGGCCGCGGCGCCGCCGTTGAACTCGAGGTCCTGCAGGCCGTCCGCCAGCCCGAACGCGCTCAGGCTGCCCGCGCCGCCGCCGGCCCCCGGGGTGTAGCGCATCAGGCCGCGGTTGGTGCCCAGCCAGAGGGCACCGTTGTTGTCGCCGGCGAGGCTGAACACCACCGGCAGCGACTCGTTCCCGAGCGCCGGCAGCAGCGGTTGCGTGAAGCGCGGCTGCCCGCCCTCGAGCGCGACCCGGTTGAGCCCGCCGTGGCTGCCCACCCACAGCGTGCCCTGGTGGTCCTCCCACAGTGCGCGCACGATGTCGCCGGCCAGCCCGTCTGTGCTGCCGGCGTGGCGGCGGAAATGCCGGAGCATCCCGGAAGCGGGATCGAACAGGTCCAGCCCGCGGCTGGTGCCGATCCACACCTTGCCGTCCACGGCGACCAGGACCGCGTGCACCTGAGGGTGCGACAGCCCGGAGGGGTCGCCGCCGATGAACGGGATCCGGCGTACGCGTCCGGCGTGGGTGCCGCCCGGCTCGAAGCGGATCACGCCGGCGTCGTCCGTGCCGAGCCACAGGGTGCCTTCGCGGTCCAGCGCGATGCTGCGCAGCGCCGGCCTGTCGATGGACGGGATCCGCGCTTCGCGCATCTCCGGCACGGCCGGGTCGAAGCGGAACAGCCCGACGCTGGTCGCCACCCAGGGCTGCCCGCTGCCATCGTCGGCGAAGCCCATGACGCGCAGGCCGTCGGGCGTCGGCGCCTGCGGGAGCAGGCGGGTGAAGTCCTCGAACCCGGTGCCGTCGGCGTAACGCAGCAGGCGGCCATCGTCCGTGCCGAGCCACAGCCGCTGCGCGCGGTCCTCGAACACGGAACGGATGCTGCTGTCCACGATCGCGCCGTCGCTGTCGCGGCGTTGCGGGTCCACCAGGTACCGGAAGCGGGCGCCGGCCGACTCGGCCACCGCCAGCCCGTGGTACTGGCCGCCGACCCAGAGGAGCCCGTCGCCGTCGACGAACAGGGTGTTGACGGTGTCCTCGGGCAACGCACCGGCGATCGCGTGGTCCTGGCGCAGCGCCCGGACTTCCCCGGTGGCGGGATCCAGCCTGCGCAACCCGAACGGTGCCGCCCCGAACCAGACCGCGCCATCGGGGGCGATCGCGATGCCGGTCACCGCCCCGGCGTCGTCGTCCGCGCGCAGCGGCCAGGCCTGCACCGGCACGCCATCGGTGCCGATCCGCCACAGCCTGTGGTGGCCCCCGGCCCACAGCGTTCCCGAATGGTCGTGCGCGAGCGCCAGCACCGGTTCGCCGGCGACCTTGCGACTGCTGCCGTCCGCCGCTACCCGGAACAGGCCCTGCCCGGTGGCATACCAGAGCGCGCCGTCGGGGCCGCGCGCGAGCGCCTGGCGCAGCCCGGCGTGCTCGTCCAGGGTCAGCACGGGGCGCCGCGCGCCCGTGGCCGGATCCAGGCGTTCCAGGCCGAGGCCGGTGCCGACCCAGAGCACCCCGGGCTCGACCAGCAGGGCGAACACGCGCTGGGCCTCGGCGTCCCCGTCCGCGCTGAATGCGCGGATCGCGCCGGTGCCGAGGTCCAGCCGCGCCACGTATTGCGAGTAGGTACCGATCCAGAGGCCGTCGTCGTCGGCCTGGAGCGCGGTGACGAAGCTGTCGGGCAGGCTGCCGGCGACGCGCGGGTCCTGCTGGTACAGCGTGTAGCGGCGCCCGTCGTAGCGGTGCAGGCCGCCCTGGGTACCGACCCAGATGAAGCCGTCGGCGTCCCGGGCGATCGCGGTGACCGAGTTCTGCGCCAGCGCCTCGCCACCGCCCGCGCGTTCGAAGTAGTACTCGCGTTCGGCCGCGCCGGCACCGTCGCCGGCACCGGCGAGTGCCACGAGCAGGAGCGCAGCGAACAGTGCGCGCAGAGTGCCGGACCAGGCGATGGCGAGATTCCCCGAGACCGCGTTCGCGGACTGCCCGAAGTGTAGGACATGCGCGCTAGACTGTGGACTTTCCCCCGAGGCTCTCCATGTCCCGTTCATTGCCGTCGCTGGAAGAGGTTCGCGCCGCGGTCGGGCGCGCCGGCATGGGAGTGGACGCCGCGGAACTGCACGGTGGCCTTTGCGGTTGGCTCGCGGGCGGCGCTGCGCTGGCCCCGGACTGGCCTGCGCAGGTGATGGCGGACCCCGCGTTGCCGCCGGTCTCCGGCGGCGGCGTGCTGGAGCAGCTCGGCGAGGCCAGCGCGGGCCAGCTGGAGGACCGCGAGTTCGGCTTCGAGCTGCTGCTGCCGGGCGGCGAGGCTCCGCTGGTGGAGCGCAGCGGCGCGCTGTTCGACTGGTGCCGTGGCTTCCTTGGGGGCTTCGGCCTGGCAGCCGGCGGCGAACCGCCGTTGTCGGCGGAGGGTCGCGAGGCGCTGGCGGACCTGGCGCGGCTGGCGGCGGCGACCCCGCAGGAAGACGGCGACCAGGACGACGAGGACGCGCTGGCCGAGATCGAGGAGTTCGTGCGCGTGGCCGTGCTGTTGTTGCACGGCGACTGCGCGCTGGGCCCGCGCCACCGCAAGCAGCTGCACTGACATGAAGGCGCTGACGGGCATCGACGGCAAGGAGTTCGCTCGCCGCCGCCGGCAGCTGATGCGGATGGCCGGCGAGGAGGCGATCCTGGTGCTGCCGGCCGCGCCGGAGCGCATCCGCAGCCGCGACACGCACTATCCGTACCGCCAGGATTCCGACCTCTGGTACCTCAGCGGCTTCCCGGAGCCGGAAGCGGTGCTGGTGCTGGTCCCCGGGCGCGCGCACGGCGAGGCGATCCTGTTCTGCCGCGAGCGCGATCCGGAGCGCGAAGGCTGGGACGGCCCGCGCAGCGGTCCCGACGGCGCGGTCGAGCGCTTCGGGCTGGACGACGCGTATCCGATCGACGACCTCGACGAGATCCTCCCGGGGCTGCTCGAAGGACGGACCCGGGTCTACTACCACTTCGGCCGCGACACCGAGTTCGACCTCAAGCTGATCGGCTGGCTCAACCGCGTGCGGGCGCAGGTGCGCAGCGGCGCGCAGCCGCCGCACGAGTTCCTCGAACTGGGCCACCTGCTCGACGAGCTGCGCCTGTTCAAGTCGCCGGCGGAGCTGAAGCTGATGCAGCGCGCCGCCGACATCAGCGTGCGCGCGCACGAGGCCGCGATGCGCGCGGCGCGCCCCGGCATCCACGAATACGAACTGCAGGCGGAACTCGAGCGCGTGTTCCGCATGCACGATGCGGTGCCCGCCTACGGCAGCATCGTCGGCGCCGGCGCCAACGGCTGCGTGCTGCACTATGTCGCGAACAACGCGCAGGCCGCGGACGGCGACCTGGTGCTTGTGGACGCCGGCGCCGAATACCGCAACTACGCCGCGGACATCACCCGCACCTTCCCGGTCAACGGCCGCTTCACGCGCGAGCAGCGCCAGCTGCACGACCTCGTCGGCGAGGCGCAGGCGGCGGCGCTCGCCCAGGCCCGCCCGGGGGTGCCGTACGAAGCCGGGCACCAGGCCGCGGTCTCGGTGCTGACCGAGGGCCTGCTGCGGCTGGGCCTGCTCAAGGGCAGGCTGGAGAAGAACATCGCCGACGGCACCTACAGGCGTTACTACCGCCACAAGACCGGGCACTGGCTCGGGCTGGACGTGCACGACGTCGGCGACTACCGCATCGACAACGAGTCGCGGCTGCTGGAGCCGGGCATGGTGTTCACCATCGAGCCCGGCCTCTACGTTCCGCCGGACGACACCACCGTCGCGGCCAAGTGGCGCGGCATCGGCATCCGTACCGAGGACGACGTGCTGGTGACCAGGGACGGCCACAAGGTGCTCACCGCGAAGCTCGCGCGCAGCGCGGACGAGATCGAGGCCCTGATGGCTCCTACGCGGCGAAACCCTCCCGGGTCAGGTTGACCGGGTCGCCTTCGGTGCACACCACGTCGTCCTCGATGCGGATGCCGCCGTAGGGGCGGAACGCATCCACGCGCGCCCAGTCCACCGCGCCCGCGTGCGGTCCGGCGCGGAGTTCCTCGAGCAGCATGTCGATGAAGTAGATGCCGGGCTCGATGGTCACGACCATGCCCGGGGCCAGCGTGCGCGTCAGGCGCAGGTACGGGTGCCCCTCCGGCTTCGGCAGCGGTTCCCCGCCGCGGTCGTCGGAGGCGAAGCCGGCGACGTCGTGCACCTGCAGGCCGATGCCGTGGCCGATGCCGTGCGGGAAGAAGACGGAACTCACGCCGGTCTCCAGGGCCGCCTCGGGCGACAGCGACAGGATCCCGAAGTCGCGCAGGATCGCGGCCAGCGCCAGGTGCGCGTCGAGGTGCAGCTGGCGGTAGTCGTGGCCGGCGCGCACCTGCGCGCACATCGCCTGCTGCGCGGCATCCACCGCGTCCACCAGTGCCTGGAACTCGTCCGCGGGGTTGGCCGAGTAGGTGCGGGTGATGTCGCAGGCGTAGCCTCCGTGGCTGGCGCCGGCATCGATCAGGAAGCTGCGCACCGGTTCGGGCGGGACCCGGTCGCGGTCGGTGTAGTGCAGCACCGCCGCATGCTCGTTGAGCGCGACGATGTTGCCGTAAGGCAGCGTCTCGCTGTCCTGGCCCGCGGCCTGGCAGTAGGCCAGGTGGATGCCGAATTCGCTGGCGCCGGCGCGGAACGCGCGCTCCGCGGCGCGGTGGCCGCGCACGCCGCGCACCGTCGCCTCGCGCATCATCGCGATCTCGTAGGGCGTCTTGAAGGCGCGGTGGTACTCGAGGTAATCGACCACCGCGGGCGGGTTGCCGGGGACGTAGCCGCCGAGCGCGGATTGCGGCTCGCCGAGGATCGCGCAGCGGGCCGGGTCCGCGGGCAGGTGCTGCAGGGCTTCCTCCGGGGTGCGGATCACGACGATGTCGAACTCCGGCACCCAATGGCCGGACGGCGCGCGCGGCACCACGTGCCAGTAGTCGCGGGGCTGCAGGTAGAGCAGCCTGGGGCGCTGCCCGGGGGTATGCACGAGCCAGCTTCCCGGGTTGCGCGTCAGCGGTAGCCAGGCCTTGAACTGCGGGTTCACCGCGTACGGATAGTCGCGGTCGTCGAACACCTGGTAGTGCAGGGTGCCGCTCGGCACCACCAGGTGGTCCAGGCCGGCGCGCTCGAGCGCGGTGTCGGCCCGGCTTCGCACCGTGGTCAGGTGGTCCCGGTATAAAGTGCTCCACTCGACGGTGGTCATGAGGATCCTCTTGGGCGAATCAGCGGATTCTGACGCATCCCGGCGGGAGCTGCAGGCTGGAACGGTGAACAGGGGCACGGGCCTGCCCGCGTGGTCCTGGGCCGCGCTTGCATTGCTCCTGGGGGTCGCCGCGACGCTCGCGGTGTCGCGTACGCAACAGCTCGAGGCGCGCGCGGCGCAGGAGCGCGCGTTCCGTGCCCTCGCGACCGAGGCGTTCAACGCGGTTGCCGACAGCCTGCACGATTGCGAACAGCTGCTGCGTGCGGTGCAGACCGTGTTCCTGGCGTCCGGCGAGGTGTCGGCGGACGAGTTCGCGCACCTGTACCAGAACCTGCACCCGCGCACCCGCTTCCCCAGCCTGCGTGCGCTGGCCTACGCCGAGCGGCGGGGGCAGGGGAGTTACGTCACCACCCATGTGCAGCCGGTGGCCGGCAACGAGGCGCTGCAGGGACTCGATGCCGCGACCCAGCCGGACAACCTCGCTGCGATCCGGGCCTCGCGCGACAGCAACACGGTCGCGATGTCGGCGCCGTTCCCGCTGGTCCAGCAGGCGACGCCGGTCGCCAACGGCATCACCCTGCGCCTGCCGGCCTACGCCGGCGGCACGCCGCCGCGCACGCTCGCGGAGCGTCGCGCGCGCATGCGTGGCTCGATCGCGGCGTCGTTCGTCGCGCCGGAGCTGGTCGCCGACGCGATCCCGGCGACCACGCTGGAGGCGCTGTGGCTCGAGGTCCGGGACGTCGGTGACGCCGGTGGAGCGCCCTTGTACGTTTCCGGGCCGCCGCCGGAGGGCGTGGACGTGCTGCACGAGCGGGACCTGCACTTCGGCGGCCGCACGTGGCGGCTGCGCATGCAGCCGCGCCAGCCGATCGCTTCGGCCTGGCCGCATTCGATCCTGTGGCCGGGGCTGCTGGCGAGCGTACTGCTGGCCTCGCTGGTGTGGTCGGTGGCCGGAACCCGGCGCCGCGCGCTGGATCTCGGACTGCGCATGAGCCACCGCTATCGCGAGAGCGAACAGCGCTTCCGCACGCTCAACGACCTGCTGCCGGCGCTGGTGCTGCTGGCGCGCGACGAGGACGGGCGCATCCTCTACGCCAACCAGGCCGCGTGCGCGCGCCTCGGCGGAGAGATCGAGCAGGGCATCCAGCTCGATGCCCTGTTCGAGGACCCGGCGATGCGCCGCCGGCTGCGCGATCCGGGCGACGGCTCCGACTGGAACAACGTCGAGGCGGTGCTGGTCTCGCTCAACGGCGACCGCTTCTGGGCCACGATCTCGATCGAGCGGGTGCGCGTCGGCGGCGAGCAACGCACGCTGGTGGTGGCCAGCGACATCTCCGAGCAACGCCAGCTCACCGAGCTGCTGAGCTACCAGGCCAGCCACGACGCGCTCACCGAGCTCTACAACCGGCGCGAGTTCGAACGCCACGTGCAGCGCGCGCTGGCGGCGATCACCCGCGACTCGCCGCCGCGCGCCTTGCTGTACATCGACCTCGACCAGTTCAAGCTGATCAACGACACCTCGGGGCACCTGGCAGGCGACCAGCTGCTGAGCCAGCTGGCGCTGGTGATGGTGGAGGTGGTGCGGCCCGGCGACCTGATCGCGCGCCTCGGCGGGGACGAGTTCGGCGTGCTCGTGCACGACGCCGGCACCGATGCCGCGCTGGCGCTCGCCGAGCGGCTGCGCGCGCGCATCGAGGGCCACATCTACGTGTGGGAACAACGCAGCTACACGATCAGCGCCAGCATCGGCGTGGTCCTGCTCGACCGCCCCGGCATGACCCTGCGCGAAGCGCTGGCGCAGGCCGATACCGCCTGCTACCTGGCCAAGGACCATGGCCGCAACCGGATCCACCTGTTCTCCGAGCAGGACGACGACGCGATCCGCCGCCGCGGCGAGATGGAATGGGCCAACCGGCTGCGCTGGGCGATCGACGAGCGGCGCCTGCTGATCGACTACCAGGAGATCCGCCCGCTGCAGCACCCCCCGGGCGACGCGCCACGCATCGAGTTGCTGCTGCGCCTGCGCGACGAGAACGGGCGCGTGGTGGCGCCGGGGACGTTCCTGCCCGCCGCGGAGCGCTACGGCCTGGTTCCGCAGCTCGACCGCTGGGTGGTCGGCGAGGCGGTCGCCAACTTCGCGCGCCTGCACGCCAGCGGCAAGCCGCCGGGGCGCTGCTCGATCAACCTCTCGGCGGCCTCGCTCGAGGACGAAGGCCTGGTGGACCACGTGGTCGCGCTGGTGAAGGCGCACGCGGTCGAGCCCCGGCGCCTGTGCTTCGAGCTGACCGAGACGGTGGCGGTGCGCGACCTCGCGCGCGCGGTCCGTTTCATCGAGCGGCTGCGCGCGTTCGGCTGCTGCGTGGCGCTGGACGACTTCGGGGCCGGGATGTCCTCGTTCGGCTACCTGAAGAACCTGCCTGTGGACACGATCAAGATCGACGGCAGCTTCGTCCGCGACGTGGACCGCGACCCGATGAGCCGCTCGATCGTGGACGCGATCACCGAGATCGGGCACCAGCGCGGGATCGACGTGGTCGCCGAGTGGGTGGACAGCGAGCGCATCGTGGGCGTGCTGCGCGAGCTCGGGGTGGACTTCGGCCAGGGCCACGCCCTGCACCGGCCCGAGCCGGTGCTCTACCAGCGCGCGGCGCGCGCGCTAGAGGAATAGCGAGATCACGTCGTTGGCGAAGCGCCGCCCGAGCGCGGTCGGCACGACATGGTCCGCGCCCACCACCAGCCAGCCGCGGGAGACTGCCTCGCCGAGTTCCCCCGCGATCGCGTCGCGCGACAGGCCGGTGCGCGCCTCGAATGCCGAAAGCGCGAAGCCTTCGTTGAGGCGCAGCGCGTTGAGCATGTAGTCGAACGCGCGCCGCGACGGCTCCAGGTCCTCCTCGCCTCCGATCGCCGCCGCGGTGCCGGCCTTGGCCAGGTAGGACGCGGGTTGCCTGAGCTTCCAGCGCCGCAGGATGCGCTGTTCCGCGCCCAGGGTCAGCTTGCCGTGCGCGCCGGCGCCGATGCCGAGGTAGTCGCCGAAGTGCCAGTAGTTGAGGTTGTGCGCGCAGCGCCGCCCGGGGCGCGCCCAGGCACTGGTCTCGTACTGTTCGAACCCGGCATCGGCGAGCATTGCCTGGCAGCGTTCCTGGATGTCGCAGGCGGCGTCGTGGTCCGGGATGCCCTCCGGCGGGCGCGCCGCGAACAGCGTGTTCGGCTCCAGCGTGAGCTGGTAGTGCGACACGTGCGCGGGGGACAGCGCGAACGCCTGCTGCAGGTCGGCCTCGGCCATCGCCGGGGTCTGCCCCGGGAGCGCATGCATCAGGTCGAGGTTGATGTTGTCGAAGCCGGCATCCTGGGCCAGCTTCACCGCGGCCTCGGCCTCGCGCGAGTCGTGGATGCGCCCGAGCCGCTGCAGGCAGCCGTCGTCGAAGCTCTGCACGCCGAAGCTCAGGCGGTTCACGCCGGCCGCCCGGTAACCCTCGAAGCGGCCGTGCTCGGCGGTGCCCGGGTTGGTCTCCAGGGTGATCTCGCAATCCGGCGCGAAGCGCAGCCGGCCGCTGGCCTGCTGCAGGAAGGCGTCGATCGCATCGGGAGGGAACAGCGAAGGGGTGCCGCCGCCGAAGAACACGCTGTGCACCACCCGGCCCCAGGCCAGCGGCAGGTCGTGATCCAGGTCGGCGACCAAAGCGGCGACGTAGTCGTCGAACGGCAGCGGCCCGCGCTGCGCGTGCGAGTTGAAGTCGCAGTACGGGCACTTGCGCACGCACCAGGGCAGGTGCACGTACAGCGACAGCGGCGGCACCTGCAGCATCAGATTTCGTCGAGGCGCTGCCGCAGGCTGGCCAGCGCGCGGCCGCGGTGGCTGATCGTGTTCTTGACCGCGGGCTCGAGCTCGGCGGCGGTGAGTGCGTTCTCGGGATCCAGGAACACCGGGTCGTAGCCGAAGCCGCCGCTGCCGCGGGGCGCGCGCAGGATGCGGCCCGACCAGCTGCCCTCGGCGATGATCGGTTGCGGGTCGGTCGCGTGGCGCAACAGCACGACGGCGCAATGGAAGCGTGCGCCGCGGGCGTCGTCGGGCACGCCCTCCAGTTCGCGCAACAGGCGCTCGATGTTGCGCGCCGCGTCGCCGTGGCCGCCGGCGTAACGGGCCGAGTACAGCCCGGGCGCGCCGCCGAGCGCGTCCACGCACAGCCCGGAGTCGTCCGCCAGCGCCGGCAGGCCGGTGGCCCGTGCGGCGTGGCGTGCCTTCAGCAGGGCGTTCTCGACGAAGGTGAGCCCGGTTTCCTCGGCATCCCCGACCCCGAACTCCGATTGCGGCCGGACGACGTGTCCCGAGCCTTCGAGCAGCTGCCGCAGTTCGGCGAGCTTGCCCGGGTTGCCGCTGGCCAGCACCAGGTCCACGGTCAGCCGGCGAGCGCCGCCCGCTGCGCCGCGAACAGCTCCCGGCACCCCTGCTCGGCGAGGGTGAGCATCGCGTCCAGTTCCTCGCGCCGGAAGGCATGGCCCTCGGCGGTGCCCTGCAGTTCGATGAAGCCGCCGCCGTCGTTCATGACCACGTTCATGTCGGTGTCGCAGGCGCTGTCCTCGGCGTAGTCGAGGTCGAGCACCGGCACGCCGCGGTGGATGCCGACCGACACCGCGGCCACCGCGCCGAACACCGGCGAGCGCCCGCCGCGCGGCTTGATCTCGCCGCGCGCGATGAGCGCGTCCACGGCGTCCACCAGGGCCACGTAGGCGCCGGTGATCGCGGCGGTGCGGGTGCCGCCGTCGGCCTGCAGCACGTCGCAGTCCAGGGTGATGGTGCGTTCGCCGAGCGCGGCCCGGTCCACGCAGGCACGCAGGCTGCGCCCGACCAGGCGCTGGATCTCCAACGTGCGCCCGCCCTGCTTGCCGCGCGCCGCCTCGCGGTCGCTGCGGGTGTGGGTGGCGCGCGGCAGCATGCCGTACTCGGCGGTGACCCAGCCTTCGCCCTTGCCGCGCAGGAAGGCCGGCACGCGCGCCTCCACGCTGGCGGTGCACAGCACCCGGGTGTCGCCGAACGCCACCAGCACCGAGCCCTCGGCGTGGCGGGTGAAGCCGCGGACGAAGGAGACGTCGCGCATCTGCGCGGGCGCGCGGCCGCTGGGCCGGAGGATGGCGGGGGTGTCGGGCATGGCTTATCCGTGGAGGCGCGGAGATGCAGCCGCGCGGCCGGCGATTCTAGCAGTCAGCGGTCCCCGGCCCGGTGAGCGCGCATGCCCCGTGGTGGCATACTCGCCGCATGATCCGAAGCATGACCGCTTTCGCTTCCGGCGAGCGCCAGGGGCCGGCCGGCACGCTGGCCTGCGAGCTGCGTGCGGTCAACCACCGCTTCCTCGAGGTCGGTCTGCGCCTGCCCGAAGAGTTGCGCGCCCTCGAGCCTGCGATGCGCGAACGCGTGGCCGCGCGTATCCACCGCGGCAAGCTGGAGCTGGGCTTCCGCCTGCGCACGGAAGGCGCCGGCACGCTGGAGCTCGATGGCGCGGTCGTGGCCAGGCTGGCCCGCGTCGGCATGGACATGCAGGCGAAGTTCCCGATGCTGCGCGCCGAACTGACCGAGCTGCTGCAGTTCCCCGGCGTGCTGCGCAGCCGGCCGGTGGACAGCGAGGCGCTGCACGCCATGGCGCTGGAGTTGCTGGATGCGGTCCTGGACGAGTTCGTCGCGGCGCGCGAGCGCGAGGGCGCCGGCCTGGCCGCCGCGATCGCGGAGCGGGTGGACGGCATCGAGGCCCTGGCGGCCAGCGTGCGCGAACTGATGCCGGCGATCCGGGCCGGCCAGCGCAGGAAGCTGGAAGCGCGCCTGGCCGAGCTGTCGCAGCCGGCGGACCCGGGCCGGCTGGAGCAGGAGCTGGTGCTGTGGCTGCAGAAGCTCGACGTGGACGAGGAGCTGGACCGGCTCGACACCCACGTCGCCGAACTGCGCCGCGTGCTCCGCCAGGACCGCCCGGTGGGGCGGCGCATGGACTTCCTGCTGCAGGAGTTCAACCGCGAGGCCAACACCCTGGGCTCGAAGTCGGTGGACGCGCGCACCTCGGCCGCGTCGGTCGAGCTCAAGGTGCTGATCGACCAGATCCGGGAACAGGCCCAGAACATCGAATGAGCACGCCCGCATCGCCCCCGCTGCGCGGCACCCTGTTCGTGGTCGCCGCGCCCTCCGGCGCCGGCAAGTCGAGCATCGTCAACGCCTGCCTGGCGCGCGACCCCGACATCTGCCTGTCCATCTCCTTCACCTCGCGCGCGCCGCGCCCCGGCGAGCGACACCACGAGCACTACCACTTCGTCAGCGAGGCCGAGTTCGAGCGCATGGTCGCCGCCGGCGACTTCTTCGAGCACGCGCGCGTGCACGGCGACTGGAAGGGCACCGCGCGGCAGTCGGTCGAGCCGCAGCTGGCGGCGGGCAAGGACGTGCTGCTCGAGATCGACTGGCAGGGCGCGCGCCAGGTGCGCGCACAGGTGCCCGACGCGGTCGGGGTCTTCATCCTGCCGCCCTCCAGGGATGCGCTGGAGCAGCGCATGCGCGCGCGCGGACAGGACAGCGAGGAAGTCATCGCGCGCAGGCTGGCGGCGGCCCGCGAGGAGATGGCCCACCACGACGAGTTCGACTACGTGATCGTCAACGAGGTGTTCGAAACCGCGGTCGAGGACATGTGCGCGATCTTCCGGGCCAGCAGGCTGCGGCTGTCGCAGCAGCGGCAGCGCCACGAGCGCCTCATCCGGGACCTCCTAAGTCCCTGATTCGCAAGCAGGTATTGCGGACCGGGGCGCCGGGACAGTACAATTCCCGGTCCCCCCGCCCAGTTACGGACGGCCCAGAGCCGCCGGGAGCCCCATGGCCCGCATTACCGTCGAAGATTGCCTGGAAGTGGTCGACAACCGCTTCGAACTCGTGATGATGGCCGCCAAGCGCGCGCGCCAGCTGGCCAACGGCGTCGAGCCGCAGCTGGACAACAGCGAGGCCAACGACAAGCCGACCGTGCTCGCCCTGCGCGAGATCGCGGCCCGCCGCATCGACGAGGCCTACATCGAGGCCGTGGACAAGGCCGAGCGCGAGCGCAAGGAGCGCGAGGCGCTGGAGTGGGCCGCCGCCGAGGTGGTCGCCGACGACGACCTGTCGAAGGGCGACGACTGACGGAAGCGGGGAACAGGGAACGGGGAACGGGGAACAGCGGTTCGCCGGTCCCGACGGCAGAACGGCTCCGGAAACGGGGCCGTTTTCGTGTCCGGAGCCCTGCTTTTCACCGTTCCCTGTTCCCCGTTCCCCGTTCCCGCTTTACTCTCGATCCCATGACCCCGGCCGATCCCGCCGCCAGCCACGCCATCCCGGCGCCCGTGCCCGACGAGGCCGTGCCCGAGTACGTGCGCGCGCTCGAGCGGGCCGCCGACTACCTGCCGGAGGAACAGCGCCCCCTGCTGCGCCGGGCCTGGGCGGTCGGCGCCTCGGCCCATGCCGGGCAGACGCGGCGTTCGGGCGAGCCCTACATCACCCACCCGGTGGCGGTGGCGTCGGTGCTGGCCGAGCAGCGGGTGGACGTCGAGACCCTGGTCGCCGCGATCCTGCACGACACCCTGGAGGACACGCCGCTGACGCGCGCGGCGATCGTTGGCGAGTTCGGCGAGACCGTTGCCGAACTGGTGGACGGCGTCACCAAGCTGGACAAGCTGCGCTTCGCCGACCGCCAGGAGGCGGCTGCGGAAAGCTTCCGCAAGATGATGCTGGCGATGGCGCGCGACCTGCGCGTGATCATGATCAAGCTGGCCGACCGCCTGCACAACATGCGCACGCTGGGCGCGCAGAGCCCGGAAGCGCGCGCCCGCATCGCGCGCGAGACGCTCGAGATCTACGCGCCCATCGCCCAGCGCCTGGGCATGAACCTGTTCAAGGCCGAGCTGCAGGACCTCGGCTTCCACGGCCTGCATCCGTGGCGACACGCGGTCCTCGAGAAGCGCATCCGCACCCAGCCGATCGTGCGCCGCGAGGCGCTGGCGCGGATCGAGGCGCAGCTGGCGCAGCGGCTCACCAACGAAGGCCTGCAGTACCGCCTGGTGGGCCGGGTGAAGTCGCCCTGGAGCATCTATTCGAAGATGCGCGCCGAGGGCAAGACCTTCGACCAGGTGATGGACGTGTTCGGCTTCCGGATCGTGGTCGACAGCGTCGCCGACTGCTACCACGCGCTGGGCATCGTGCATTCGGTCTACAAGCCGCTGGACGGGCGCTTCCGCGACTTCATCGCGATCCCCAAGGCCAACGGCTACCAGTCCCTGCACACGGTGCTGTTCGGGCCCTACGGCTCGCCGATCGAAGTCCAGATCCGCACCGCGGAGATGGACCTGGTGGCGGAGCGCGGGATCGCCGCGCACTGGATGTACAAGCACGGCGGCTCCGGCAACAGCGCCCACAGCCGCGCGCATTCCTGGATCACCGGGCTGATGGAGAGCCAGCGCGGCACCGGCTCGTCGCTGGAGTTCCTGGAGAACGTCAAGGTCGACCTGTTCCCGGACGAGGTCTACCTGTTCACGCCGCAGGGCGACATCCTGGCCCTGCCCAGGAACGCGACCGCGCTGGACTTCGCCTACTCGGTGCACACCGACGTTGGCAACCACGCCGTGGCCGCGCGCGTGGACCGGAAGCTGGCGCCGCTGCGCACCAAGCTCTCGAGCGGGCAGAAGGTGGAAGTGATCACCGCGAAGTCGGCTGCGCCGCAGCCGCAGTGGCTGGAGTTCGTGGTCACCGGCAAGGCGCGCACCGCGATCCGCCACCAGCTCAAGCAGCTCGAGCACGAGGACGCGGTGCAGCTCGGCCACCGCATGCTGGACCGCGCGCTGGAGCGGCTGCAGAGCTCGCTCGACCGGCTGCCGCCGGCGCGGCTGGACGCCTACCTGGCCGAGAACCGCTACCCGCGGCTCGAGGCGCTGCTCGCCGACATCGCGCTGGGCAACCGCATGCCGGCCCAGGTGGCGCGGGTGCTGGCCGCGGAGGAGCCGGCCGCGCCCGCCGACCTGCCCGAGCTCGGCGAGAAGATCCTGATCACCGGCCACGAGCGCGGCGTGATCACCTTCGCCAACTGCTGCATGCCGATCCCGGGCGACGAGATCATGGGCTACCACACCACCGGCAAGGGCGTGGTGGTGCACCGGATGGACTGTCCCAACGTCGCCGACTACAGGAAGTCGCCCGAGCGCTGGGTCCCGATCGGCTGGGACCGCGAGGTGTCCGGCGACTTCCACAGCGCGCTCATGGTCGAGGTCGAGAACCGGCCCGGCGTGCTGGCCCAGGTGGCGGCGTCGATCGCCCAGGCCGAGTCCAACATCGACGGCGTGGAGTACCTCGAGCGCGACAGCAACATCGCCTCGATCCGCTTCGCGATCGAGGTTCGCGACCGCCGGCACATCGCCGAGGTCATCCGCCGCGTGCGCCGGCTGGGAGTCGTGCACGGCGTGCAAAGGCTGTAGCATCGGCGCATGTCCAGGCAACCCGTGCAAACCGACCAGGCGCCCGCCGCGATCGGCCCGTATTCGCAGGCCGTCCGCGCCGGCAACACCGTCTACTGCTCCGGCCAGATCCCGCTGGATCCGGCGACCGGCGAACTGGTGCAGGGCGACATCGCCGCCCAGGCCCGTCGCGCGTTCGACAACCTGAAGGCCGTCTGCGAGGCCGCCGGCGGCTCCTTCGACGACGTCGTCCGGCTCGGCCTGTACCTGACCGACCTCGGCCAGTTCGCCCAGGTCAACGCGGTCATGGCCGAGTACTTCCAGGCGCCGTATCCCGCCCGTTCCACCATCGAGGTGTCGGCCCTGCCCAAGGGCGCCGCGTTCGAGGTGGACGCGGTCGTCGTCCTCGGCTGAGTCGGGGTCAGTCGCGCGGGGGCGCGCGCGGAACGGCGTCCGAGCCTTCCTCGCGGTCGCGATAGAGCGCGGCGCGCACCAGCAGCATCAGCGTGATCGGCGTGGTCACCGTGAGGAACACGCCGATCAGCAGCTCGTGGAAGACCGGACGCTGCTGCAGCACCGAGAAGCACACCACCGAGGCCGCGATCACCAGGAAGGTGCCGAGCGTGGTGGACAGCGTGGGCGCGTGCACGCGCTGGTAGAAGTTCTTCAGCCGCAGCAGCCCGAGCGAACCGGTGAAGGCGAGCAGGGCGCCCGACAGCATCAGCAGCCCGACCACGATCGCCGCCCACGGCGGCAGGCTCTCCAGGTGGTTCATTCGATCACCTCGCCGCGCATCAGGAACTTGGCGATCGCCATCGTGCTGGCGAAGCCGAGCACGGCGATGATCAGGGCCGCCTCGAAGTACAGCGGGCTGCCGGTGCGGATGCCCAGGGTCAGCAGCAGGATCATCGCGTTCACGTACATCGCGTCCAGCGCCAGCGCACGGTCCTGCGCGCGCGGGCCACGCACCATGCGCACGATCGAGAAGCCCATCGCCAGCAGCAACAGCAGCTGCGAGGCCATGATCGCGACGTCGAGGAAGGCCTGGCTCATTGGAAGATCTCCAGCAGCGGGCGCTCGTAGCGCTGGCGGATGGTGGTGATCCAGGTGTCCTCGTCCACCAGGTCGAGGACGTGGATCAACAGCACGTTCGTCGACGGGTCGAAGCTCACCCAGACCGTGCCCGGCGTGGAGGTGATGATGCAGGCGAGGACCGCCAGGCCATGGCGGTCGTTGAGCTCCAGCGGGATGGCGACGAAACCGGAATGGACCTCGTCGCGGGCGCCGCCGAGGATGATCCGGGCGACCGCGATGTTCGAGCGCACGATGTCGTGCACCACCTGCACCAGCAGCACCGCGGCGGTGGGGTAGTTGCGGACCCGGGCCTTGGGCGGATGCAGGACGCCGTAGGCCTTGCCGAGGAGGACGCCGAACAGCAGGCCCAGCAGCAGCGCCCCCGGGGACAGGCTCTGGTTGAGCACCAGCCAGGTGGTCGCCAGCAGGGCGGACAGCAGCGGGTAGGGCAGCCAGCGCCGTGTCACGGGGCCACCTCCGACTCGCTTGCGGGCAATACGCCGTGGATGTAGTTGGCGCGGTCGTGTATCTGGTTGGCGGTGTCGTGCAGGTAGCCGAGCGGGCCCTGCACCACCACGGTCAGCAGCAGGCAGGTGCCCAGCAGCAGCACGATGCCGGTGACTTCGGTGACCCGTGCCTGCGGGAAGCTGCGGTCCACGTCGGTCCAGAAGATCTGGATGCCGGCGCGGCACATCGCGATCACGGTGCAGAAGCCGGCCACGATCACCAGCGTGAACAACGCCATGGTGCCCTCGCGCGCGGTCGCGTCGAGCATCGGCGCCAGCATCGAGAACTTGGCCAGGAAGCCGGACAGCGGCGGCAGTCCCGCCAGCAGCAGCGCGCAGGCGAGGAAGCTGACCGCCAGCATCGCCACCGGCGCCGGGATCACCACGCGGCGCTCGTCCTCCTCCGCGTACAGGTCCTCGACCCGCGGCGCGTCGTCCAGCGGCTCGTACGGCTCCAGCGGCAGCGCGTCGCTGGCGTCTTCCTCGCCTTCCGGCGCGAGCATGCCCGCGACCAGAAACAGCGCGGCGATGCCGAGGGTGGAGATCACCAGGTAGGCGAGCGCGCCCACGGTCACGGCCGGCTCCTGCAGCGAGATCGCGCCGAGCAGGGTGCCCGAGGAGATGACCACGTTGTAGCCGGCGAGCTTGCCGAGGTCGCGCGCGCCGAGCAGGCCGATGATGCCGGCGACGATGGTCGCGATCCCGCCCCACAGCAGCCAGTCGGCGCCGAAATGGCGCGAGCCCGGCCCGGCGTCGTCGCCGAACAGCAGCAGGGTCAGGCGCAGCAGCACGTAGATGCCGACCTTGGTCATCAGCGCGAACATCGCCGCCACCGCGGGCGCCGACGCGGCGTAGGTCCGCGGCAGCCAGAAGCCCAGCGGCCACATCGCGGTCTTGATCAGGAAGGCGATCCCGAGGATCGCCGCGCCGACGTGCAGCAGCGCGCGCGTGTGGTCGGGCAGCGACGGGATCAGCTCGGCGAGCGCGGCCATGTTGAGGGTGCCGGTGACGCCGAAGATGAGGCTCACCCCGACCAGGAACAGCATGGACGCGGTCAGGTTGACCGCGATGTAGTGCAGGCCCGCGCTCACCCGGCGCGCGCCGGACCCGTGCAGCGCCAGCCCGTAGGACGCGGCCAGCAGCACCTCGAAGAACACGAACAGGTTGAACAGGTCGCCGGTGAGGAACGCGCCGTTGAGGCCGACCAGCAGGAACTGGAACAGCGGCTGGAAGTAGTTGCCGCGGTGCTGCCAGCGGCCCAGCGCGGCGGGCAGCACCGCCAGCGCAACCACCGCGGTCAGCAGCACCAGCAACGCCGACAGGCGGTCGGCCAGCAGCACGATGCCGAAGCGTGCGGGCCAGTCGCCGATGCGGTACACGAACGCCGGCACCCCGCCGGCGGACTGCTGGGTCGCGGCCAGCAGCAGCGCCACCGCCACCCCGACGAGCGCGAAGCACGAGGCCAGGCTCAGCGCCACCACGATGCGCTGCCGCCGCTCGCCGGCGAGCAGCTGCAGCGCGGCCACCAGCAAGGGCAGCAGGATCGGGGCGATGACCAGGTGCGGGTTCACGGCGTGCCGTCCCCGCCGTCCACGTGGTCGTTGCCGTTGAGGCCGCGCGATGTCAGCAGCACCACCAGGAACAGCGCGGTGGTGGCGAAGCCGATCACGATCGCGGTGAGCACCAGCGCCTGCGGCAGCGGGTCGGTGTACTGCTCGAACTTGCCGACCACGTCGCGGAGCACCGGGTCGGCGCCGATGCGCAGGCCGCCGGTGGAGAAGATGAACAGGTTGACCCCGTAGGAGATCAGGGTCAGGCCGATGATCACCTGGAAGGTGCGCGGCCGCAGCAGCAGCCACACGCCGGAGGCGACCAGCACGCCGATGGCGATCGCCAGCACGAGTTCCATCAGCCCTTGTCCTCCGCCTGGATGCTGCCGTCGGCAGCCACGATCGTGGAAACCCTCGGCCTGCGCAGCGACTGGTGCGCCAGCGCCACCAGCATCAAGGTGGCGGCGCCGACCACCAGGCAGAACACGCCGAGGTCGAACAGCACCGCGGTGGCCATCGGGATGCGCCCCAGCACCGGCAGTTCGGCGTACTGGAAGTGCGAGGTCAGGAACGGATGCCCGAACACCAGCGAGCCCAGCCCGGTGCCCACCGCCAGCAGCAGGCCGAAGCCGATCCAGCGCACCGGCTTCACCCGCAGGTGGGTTTCCACCCAGCGCGCGCCGCGCGCCATGTACAGCAGGATCAGTGCCACCGACGCGGTGATGCCTGCGGCGAAGCCGCCACCGGGCAGGTCGTGGCCGCGCAGGAACAGGTGGATGCCGAACAGCAGGATCACCGGCGACATCAGCTGCACGATCAGGCCCGGGATCATCATGTAATCGGCGGTCGACTGGTCGATCACCCGGTCCGATCCGGCCAGGTCCATCACCGAGTTGCGGCGCTGCAGGCGCAGCGTGTCGATGCTTTCGGCCGCCGGCCGGAACCGGCGCAGCAGCACGAACACGGTGATCGCGACGATCGCCAGCACCGTGATCTCGCCGAGGGTATCGAAACCGCGGAAGTCGACGAGGATGACGTTGACCACGTTGTGGCCGCCGCCGTCGACGTAGGCGCGCTCGAGGAAGAAGCGCGAGATCGAGTTGAAGACCGGGTGCATCATCGCCGCGTAGGCGAGGCTGGCGACGCCGGCGCCCACCGTCAGCGCGACCAGCGCGTCGCGCCAGCGCTTCACCCGGGTCAGCCTGGCGTCGGGCGACAACCCCTGGATGCGCTTGGGCAGCCAGCGCAGGCCGAGCAGGATCAGGATGGTGGTGACCACCTCGACCAGCAGCTGGGTCGCCGCCAGGTCCGGCGCCGACAGCCACACGAAGCTGACGCAGGACACCAGCCCGGCGCCGCCGGTCAGGATCAGCGCCGCCAGCCGGTGGAACTTGGCCTGGGTGGCGGCCCCGATCGCGCAGGCGCTTCCCAGCACCCAGAGCAGCGCGAACGCCGGGTCGACGCCGGTCCATTGCGGCCGCGGCGCGTCGAACGAGGCGATGGTCGCGGCCAGGCCGCCGGCCAGGGTCGCCGCCAGCACGATCAGCATCAGCTGCGCCTGCAGCCGGTAGGCCGGGAAGAAGCGCATCAGCCACGCCGGCAGGTCGGCGGCGAAGACCGCCAGCGCCCGCTCGAACATCCGACGCCCGCTCAGCCGGCGCAGCAGCGGCGTGCCCTCGTTGCGCGCGAGGTAGCGCCGCAGCACCAGGTACAGCAGGCAGCCGGCGACGAAGGCCACGATGCTCATCTGCAGCGGCACCGTCCAGCCGTGCCACACGGCGAGGCTGTATTCGGGCGCCTGCGCGCCGAGCACCGAGTGCGCCGCCGCCGCCAGCGACGGCCCGATGATCTTCCCGGGCAGGATCCCGACCAGCAGGCAGGCCAGTGCCAGCAGCCCGATCGGGAAGCGCATCCAGCGCGGCGGCTCGTGCGGCTGGCGCGGCAGCCGCGTGGACACGGGCCCGAAGAACACGCCGCGCACGAAGCGCAGCGAGTAGGTCACGCCGAAGGCGCTGGCGACCACCGCCAGCATCGCCGGCAACCCGTCCACGAACAGGCCGCCGTCCACCGCCAGGGTCTCGGCGAAGAACATCTCCTTGGACAGGAAGCCGTTGAGCAGAGGCACCCCGGCCATCGCCGCGCCGGCGATCACCGCCAGGGTCGCGGTGATCGGCATGAACCGGCGCAGCCCGCCGAGCTCGCGCAGGTCGCGGGTGCCGGCCTCGTGGTCGACCGCGCCGGCGGCCATGAACAGCGAGGCCTTGAAGGTCGCGTGGTTGACGATGTGGAAGATCGCCGCGACCACGCCCAGCGTGCTGCCCATGCCGACCAGCATGGTGATCAGGCCGAGGTGGCTGATGGTCGAGTAGGCGAGCACCGCCTTGAGGTCCTGCTGGAACATCGCCGCGTACGCGCCGAGCAGCAGGGTCAGGGTGCCGGCCCCGGCCACCAGCCAGTACCACTGCTCGGTGCCCGCCAGCACCGGCCAGAAGCGCACCAGCAGGAACACGCCGGCCTTCACCATGGTCGCCGAATGCAGGTACGCCGAGACCGGCGTCGGCGCCGACATTGCCTGCGGCAGCCAGAAGTGGAACGGGAACTGCGCGCTCTTGGTCAGCGCGCCGAGCACCACCAGCACCAGCGCCGGCTCGTACATGTCGTGGGCGCGCACCAGGTCGCCGGCGGCCAGGATCGCGTCGAGGTCGTAGCTGCCGACGATGTGCCCGAGCAGCATCATTCCCGCGAACAGGCACAGGCCGCCGCCGGAGGTCACGATCAGGGCCATGCGCGCGCCGTCGCGCGCCGAGGCGCCGTGGTGCCAGTAGCCGATCAGCAGGAACGAGAACAGGCTGGTCAGTTCCCAGAAGAACACCAGCTGGATCACGTTGCCGGACATCACGATGCCGAGCATCGCGCCCATGAACGCCAGCAGCAGCGCGAAGAACCGCGACAGCGGGTCGTCCGGCGACATGTAGTAGCGGGCGTAGACGCCGACCAGCATGCCGATGCCGCTGACCAGCAGCATGAACAGCCAGGTGAACCCGTCCACCCGCAGGGTGAATGCCAGCCCCAGCGAGGGCGCCCACTCGTGCACGTCGCGCAGCACCCCGCCGCTCACGATCGCGGGGTACAGGGACAGGGTCAGTGCCAGGCAGGCCAGCGCGGTGCACGTCATCAGCCAGGCGGCCAGGTTGCGGCCGCGCGAGCGGAGCACGAAGACGATCGCGCTGGCCACGAACGGCAACCAGAGGATGGCGCTTGGCAAGGCGTGGTCCGGTGTTGCGGGCGGCTTTCGATTCTATACGGCGGCACGTCGTCGGGGTTCAGCTTTGCGCGTGTTCCCGGCATCCTTGGGCGATGCAGGAGTCCGTCGCGTTCGCCGACCTGTCCCGTGCGCCGCTCACCGGCCTGCCCGGCGTCGGCCCGCGGGTGGCGGAGAAGCTCGCGGCGCGCGGGCTGCTGACGTTGCAGGACCTGTGGCTGCAGTTGCCGCGGCAATACGAGGATCGCACCCGCATCACCCCCATCCGCGAGCTGCGCCCCGGGACCACGGCCCAGGTCGAGGGCCGGGTCGAGGCGGTCGAGCGCGGCTTCCGCTACCGGCCGTCCCTGCGCGTGGCCCTGTCCGACGAGTCCCGCGGCACGCTGGTGCTGCGCTTCTTCCACTTCCGTGCCGCGCAGGCGGCGCAGTTCGCGCCCGGTGCGCGCGTGCGCTGCTACGGCAGCGCGCGCCCGGGGCAGCGCGGGCTGGAGATGGTGCATCCGAGCTATCGGGTGCTGGCGGACGACGACGAGGCGCTGGGCGACAGCCTGGACCCCGTGTATCCGGCGATCGAGGGCATCGGGCCCGTCGCGCTCCGGCGCCTGATCGGCGCCGCGCTGGACCGCCTGCCGCTCGCCGACGAGCTCGAATTGCTGCCCGCGTCCGTGCTGCGCCCGCTACGCTTGCCGACGCTGCGCGAGGCGCTGCTCACGGTGCACCGGCCGCCGCGCGACGCCGACGTGGCCGCGCTGCTGGCCGGCACCCATCCGGCGCAGCGACGACTGGCGCTGGAGGAACTGCTGGCGCACCAGCTCAGCCTGCGGCGGCAGCGGATCGCGCTGCAGGCCCGGGCCGCGCCGGCGCTGGCCGGCCCGGGCGCGCTCGCGCGGCGCCTGCGGGACTCGCTGCCGTTCGCGCTCACCGCCGCGCAGGCGCGCGTGTTCGGGCAGGTGCGCGCCGACCTCGCGCAACCGCGGCCGATGCTGCGGCTGGTGCAGGGCGACGTCGGCAGCGGCAAGACCGTGGTCGCCGCGATGGCCGCGATGCTTGCGGTGGAAGCGGGGCGGCAGGCCGCGCTGATGGCGCCGACCGAATTGCTGGCCGAGCAGCACCTGGCCAACCTGCGGCAGTGGCTGGAACCGTTGGGCGTGCGCGTCGCCTGGCTGGCCGGCAAGGTGACCGGCAAGGCGCGCCTGCGCGCGCTCGAGGAGGTCGCGTCCGGCGCGGCGCAGGTGGTCGTCGGCACCCATGCGCTGATGCAGGAAGGGGTGGAGTTCAGCGCGCTGGCGCTGGCGATCGTGGACGAGCAGCATCGCTTCGGCGTGCACCAGCGGCTGGCGCTGCGCGACAAGGGTGCGGCCGGCGAAGGCGTGCCGCACCAGCTGGTGATGACCGCGACCCCGATCCCGCGCACGCTGGCGATGTCGGCCTACGCCGACCTCGACGTGTCCTCGATCGACGAACTGCCGCCGGGACGCACCCCGGTGCAGACCGTGGTGCTCGGCGCCGGCCGCCGGCCGGAACTGGTCGAGCGCATCCGCGCCGCCTGCGCCGAAGGCCGCCAGGCCTACTGGGTGTGCACCCTGATCGACGACTCCGACGAGGTCGTGGCGCAGGCGGCGCAGTCCACCTTCGAAAGCCTGTCGGCGGCGCTGCCGGGTTTGCGCGTCGGGCTGGTGCACGGGCGCATGAAGCCACGCGAGAAGCAGGCGACGATGCGCGCGTTCAAGGACGGCGCGCTCGACCTGCTGGTGGCCACCACCGTGATCGAAGTCGGCGTGGACGTGCCCAACGCGTCGCTGATGATCGTGGAGAACGCCGAGCGCCTGGGCCTCGCCCAGCTGCACCAGTTGCGGGGGCGGGTGGGGCGCGGCAGCGCGGCCTCGTCCTGCGTGCTGCTGTACCAGCCACCGCTGTCCGCGCTGGCGCGCGAGCGGCTGGAGACCATGCGCACCACCAGCGACGGCTTCGAGATCGCCGAGAAGGACCTCGCCCTGCGCGGGCCGGGCGAACTGCTCGGCACGCGCCAGACCGGCCTGCCAGGCTTCCGCCTCGCCGACCTCGCCCGCGACGCCGACCTGCTGCCGCAGGTGCACGCCCTGGCCGACGCCCTGCTCGCGGGCTCCCCGGAGGTCGCAGACCGGGTGGTCGAACGCTGGATCGGGGGCGCCGCGCGCTATGCCGGCGCGTAGTCGCGCGGGTGAAGTCGCTCGCGCCGCCCCACCCACCGCTAGAATCCGGTGATGGAACGCATCCCCCTGCTCATCGATACCGACCCCGGCGTCGACGACGCGCTCGCGCTGCTGATGGCCTTCGCCGACCCCGGCCACGACGTCGTCGGGCTGACCGTGGTCGCCGGCAACGTCGGGCTGCGCCACACGGTCGCCAACGCCTTGAAGCTGTGCGAGGTCGCGGGACGCACCGACATCCCGGTCTTCCCCGGTTGCGAGGGGCCGCTGCTGCATCCGGCCGAGGACGCCGCCTACGTGCACGGCCGCGATGGCTTCGGCGATACCGGCTACGCGCCCGCCGCGCGCCCGCCCGAGGCGGAACACGCGGCCCTGGCGATCCTGCGCGCCTCGCACGAGCACGCCGGGCGCCTGCTGCTGGTGGCGCTGGGACCGCTGACCAACCTCGCGCTGGCGCTGCGGCTGGACCCGACCCTGCCTCAACGCGTCGCCCGCTGCGTGGTCATGGGCGGCGCGGTGACCTGCCACGGCAACATGACCCCGGCCGCCGAGTTCAACATCGGCTACGACCCGGAGGCGGCGGCGATCGTGTTCGAGGGTTTCCCGCGGATCGAGCTGGCCGACTGGGAGGCGGTGCTGCGGCATGGGCTGCCGCACGCCGCGATCGGCGAGTGGCTGCAAGGCGACGACCCGCGGCAACGGTTCTACGACGCCATTTCCCGCGACAACCGGGCGTGGTCGCTGGAGCGCGACCCCGGCGACTGGCACAGCGCCGATTCGCTGGCGATGGCGCTGGCGCTGCAGCCGGCCGGCGCGCTGGAGCTGGCGGAGCGCCCGCTGGCGGTGGAGACCGGCCACGGGCCGGCCCGCGGCGCCACCGTGGTGGACTGGTCCCGGGCCAGCGGCCGCCCCGACAACGCGGTGATCCTGATGGCCTATGAACAGGCCCGCCTCGAGGCCCTGGTGCGGCGCGGGCTGGGCTTGCGGGAAACCCGCGCGGCGGGCTAAAATGCCGCTCTTGTCCCCAGCAGAACCGGTGCCGACGTGAAGGCCGACATCCACCCCGAATACCGCGAAGTCGTGTTCCAGGACGTGACTTCGGACTTCAAGTTCCTCACCCGCTCGACGATCGCCACCAAGGAGACGATCAAGTGGGAGGACGGCAACGAGTACCCGCTGGTCAAGGTCGAGATCTCGTCGGCCACGCATCCGTTCTACACCGGCCAGAACAAGGTGATGGACACCAGCGGCCGCATCGACAAGTTCAAGCGCCGCTACACCAAGTAGGCGTCGCGCTATGCCGACCACCGACGGCCGCCCCAGGGCGGCCGTTCGCGTTCCGGGCCATCCGCCCGCGTACGGCGCGTATGCGATAATGGGCAGCTGAAAAACCCACCGATGATCCCCCACCGCGCCGACGACGAAGCTCGGCGTGCACGCATCGAGGAGCGAGCGCCGTGTCCCAGAACGAGACCCCGGACCAGGTCACCCTGACCGCCGCAGGCAATGCCGTCGAGCTGCCGGTGCAGCGCGGCACCCTCGGCAACCCCTGCATCGAGATCGCGAAGCTGCCGAAGGCGACCGGCTGCTTCACCTACGACCCCGGGTTCGGCGCCACCGCCTCGTGCAAGTCGGCGATCACCTACATCGACGGCGAGCAGGGCGTGCTGCTGTACCGCGGCTACCCGATCGAGCAGCTGGCCGCGAAGTCGAGCTTCCTCGAGGTCGCCTACCTGCTGATGCACGGCGAGTTGCCCTCGAAGGACGAGTTCGCGCGCTTCGAGGACCGCGTCACGCACCACACGATGATGCACGAGGCGTTCAAGAGCTTCATCGGCGGCTTCCGCCACGACGCCCACCCGATGTCCATGCTGGTCGGCATGCTCGGCTCGATGGCGAGCTTCTACCACAACACCCTCGACCTGGACGATCCGGAGCAGCGGCGCATGGCCGCGATCCGGCTGATCGCCAAGGTGCCGACGATCGCCGCCGCCTGCTATCGCCACTCGATCGGCTGGCCGCTGCGCTACCCGCGCAACAACCTCGAGTACGTCGAGCGCTTCCTGCACATGATGTTCGAGGTCCCGGCCGGCCCGCTGGAGCTGAAGCCGGTGGCCGCGCGCGCGCTGGACCTGCTGTTCATCCTGCACGCCGACCACGAGCAGAACGCCTCGACCTCGACCGTGCGCCTGGTCGGCTCGACCGGCGCCAACCCGTACGCCTGCGTCGCCGCCGGCGTGGCCGCGCTGTGGGGTCCCGCGCATGGCGGCGCCAACGAGGCGGTGCTGAAGATGCTGGCCGAGATCGGCGACGCGAAGCACGTGCAGTCGGCGGTCGACCGCGCCAAGGACAAGGAATCGGGCTTCCGCCTGATGGGCTTCGGCCACCGCGTCTACAAGAACTTCGATCCGCGCGCCACGATCATCCGCGAGATGACGCACAAGGTGCTCGACGAGCTCGGGATCGACGATCCGATGCTCGAGGTCGCGATGCGGCTCGAGGAGGCGGCACTGAAGGACGACTACTTCGTGCAGCGCAAGCTGTACCCGAACGTCGACTTCTACTCGGGCATCATCTACAAGGCGCTGGGCATCCCGACCGAGATGTTCACGGTGATGTTCGCCATCGCCCGCACCGCCGGTTGGGTCTCGCACTGGCTGGAGCAGCAGGAGGATCCGGAGTTCCGGATCGGGCGCCCGCGCCAGATCTACACCGGTCACGCGACCCGCGACTACCCCGCGAAGTAGCCGTCCATCTCGTCCTGCGCGAGCAGTTCGCGCAGGCGCGAGGCGGAGGCGCGCGGCATCGGCCGCTCGTCCACGCCCGACAGCGGTGCCTGCCGCAGTACCTGCAGCGGCAGCACGGTCAGGTCGAAGGCCAGGCCTTCGGCCGAGAACAGCCACACCGGCGCGTCCAGCACCCGTTGCGGATCCAGGCGCACGCGCCGCGCGCGCGACTCGGCCGGGATGCCGTGCTCCTCGAGGAAACGCGGCACGGCATCGGCGTCGTCGGCGTGCAGGTGCAGGGAGACCGCGGCGTGTGCATCGGCGGTGCCCTCCATCACCGGCCCCACCAGCCTCGGCGAGAACGCGTGGAAGAACTCGAGCGCGCGCAGCGCGGCTTCGCGCCGTTCGCGCAGGCCCTCGGCGTGGGCGTCGCCCGCGAACAGGCGCTGGTACTCGCGCAGGGCGTCCTCGATCTCGCGGTTGCGCGGCAGCGACGCGTCGTCGTGGATGCCCAGCCGGCTGGCGGCCTTGAGCTTGGCCTGGTGGTAGTCGCGGATGCCGCCCTCGGCCATCAGTCGCGCGGCTTCGTGGGCCAGGCGATGGCGGCGTTCCCGGGTGCGGGTCTGCGCGTGTTGCTGCGCGTGGCGGCGGGCGCGGGCGTTGGCCATGACGCACTCTCCATCCGGGACCGTCGCCGACTCTACCCCAGCCGGCGTCAGAAGATGTCGAAAGCCTCTTCCTGGGAGCGCGCCGCGTCGTCGTAGCCGGTCATCGGGTCGGCGGCCATGCGCTCGAGGTCCTCGGCCTTCACCCACTCGACGATGCCGCCGCCCTCCGGCAGCAACTGCCCACCGGCCCCGACCGACACCTGGACCATGCCGTCGGGCGGCTCGTTCGCGGCCAGCGGGCGCCCTTCCAGCGCCACCCGCATGTAGTCGATCCAGATCGGCAGCGCCGCGCGCCCGCCGTACTCGCCGCGTCCGAGCGACTTGAAGTCGTCGCGCCCGACCCAGACGGTGGTGACGATGTCGTCGGCGAAGCCCGAGAACCACGCGTCGCGATGCTCGTTGGTGGAACCGGTCTTGCCGGCCACGTCCTCGCGGCCGAGCACCTTGGCGCGGATGCCGGTGCCGTGCTGCACCACGTCGCGCATCATCGAGATCATCTGGTAGGCGACGCGGGCGTCGATCGCGCGCGGGGCGAGCACGGTGTCCGCGGGCGGGCGCTCGGGCGCGGGCACGGTCTCGGCGCCCGTGCGCGGCGACTGCCCGGGCGGGGCCGCATCCTGCGGGCCGAAGTTGAAGCCCGCGACCACGTTCGCGGCCTGGACCGTGGTCGCGGCGCTGTTGCCGACCGCGCAGGACGGGCAGGCGGTGGGCGGGCGTTCCTTGAACACCAGTTCGCCGTCGCGGTCGCGGACCTCGTCGATGAAATACGGGGTGATGCGGAAGCCGCCGTTGGGGAACACCGCGTAGCCGCGCGCCACCGTCAGCGGCGGCAGCGAGGCGGTGCCCAGCGACATGGACAGGTTCGGCGGCAGCAGGTCCTCGTCGATGCCGAAATGGCTGATGTAGCGGCGTGCATAGTCGATCCCGATCGCGTCGAGCAGGCGCACCGAGACCAGGTTGCGCGACTGCACCAGCGCCTGGCGCAGGCGCATCGGGCCGCGGAAGTCGCCGGTGTCGTTCTGCGGGCGCCAGATGTTGCCGGCGCGGTCGCGGAACACGACCGGGGCGTCGAGCACGATCGAGGCCGGGTTGAAGCCGCGCTCCATGGCCGCGGCGTACAGGAACGGCTTGAAGCTGGAGCCCGGCTGGCGGCGGGCCTGGGTGGCGCGGTTGAACTTGTTGGCGGCGAAGCTGAAGCCGCCGACCAGGGCGCGCAGCGCGCCGTCGTCCGGGTCCAGCGAGACCAGCGCCGACTGCGCCAGCGGGACCTGGGCGAGCTGGAAGCGCGGCGCCTCCTGCCCGGGCGCCTCGCCGTCCTTCGCCGGGGCCGGCTCCACGCGGCGCACGCGCACGAGATCGCCGCGCGCCAGCAGGGCCGACGGGCTGCGGCCCGTCCAGCGGCTGCTTTCGGCATCCAGCACCAGGGTGGAACCATCGGCGATCACCACCTCGGCGGTGCCCTTGCCGGTGCCGAGCACGATCGCGGGCACCAGCCGTCCCTGCACCGGGATGCCGGCCAGGCGTTTGGCGGCGGTGGCCGCGTCCTCGCCGGGGGCCAGGTCGAGGCGCTCCGGCTTGCGCCAGCCGTGGCGGTGGTCGTAGTCGAGCAGGCCGTCGCGCACGGCCTTCTGCGCGGCATCCTGCAGGCGCGCGTCGATGGTCGTGGTCACCCGGTAGCCGCGGGTCAGCGCGTCCTCGCCGAAGCGGTCGATCATCTCCCGCCGGACCATCTCGGCCACGTACGGGGCCTCGACCTCGGTCGGCACCTCGTGCGGCTCCGCGTGCATCGGCACCGCCTGCGAGGCGGTCTCCTGCGCGCGGGTGATGAAGCCCAGTTCGCGCATGCGCTGCAGCACGTAGTCGCGGCGGATGCGGGCCCGGTCCGGGTTGGTGACCGGGTTGCCGCTGGAGGGGAACTTGGGGATGGAGGCGAGGGTGGCGATCTCGTCCAGGTCGAGCTCGTCCAGGGCCTTGCCGTAGTAGAACTCGGCCGCCGCGGCGATGCCGTAGGAGCGGTGCCCGAAGAAGGTCTTGTTGAGGTAGAGCTGGAAGATCTCGTCCTTGTCCAGCTCGCGCTCCATCTTCAGCGCCAGCATCATCTCCGCGAGCTTGCGGGTGTAGCTGTACTCGGAGCTGAGGAAGAACTGGCGCGCGACCTGCTGGGTGATGGTGGAGCCGCCCGGGACGCGCTCGTCGTCGGTGGTGGCCAGCAGCCATATCGCGCGCGCCACGCCCTTGTAGTCCACGCCGTGGTGCTCGTAGAAGCGGTTGTCCTCGATCGCGATGAAGGCCTGCTTGATCGCTTCCGGGACCTCCTTGATGTCCACCGGATAGCGACGCGTCTCACCGAACAGCGCGATCAGCTTGCCGTCGCGCGCGTGGACGTACATCGGCTCCTGCAGCTCGACCGTGCGCAAGGCCTCGACGTCCGGGAGCTTGGAGGCCACGACGAAATAGACGGTACCGGCGGCCAGCAGGCCAAGGACGGACAGGGCGGCGAAGGCCAGGAGGGCCCAGCGCAACAGGCGACGGAAGGGGGGCATCCGGTGGAATTCCTCGGTTTGTACGGCCCGGGCGGGACCCGGGAGAGCATGCGGCCAGTATAGGGGGCGCCCGCCAGTGACCCTGGTCCATGGCACCTGGGACGCCCATCCCGGTTCGGCAACGCGGAAGGGGATGTGAAGACGCGACTGTTGCCATGGCGTTCAAAAGCCGTTATTTAATGCCCCGGGACACGTTGTGCGCGTAAGCGCCCGTGAATAAGGGGAAATTTTTGTGGGGCTGATCACAAAAAGCCAGCCGCCCAAGGTGGGGGTCGACATCAGCACGACTGCGGTCAAGCTGTTGCAACTCTCGCGGCAGGGTGATCGGTACCGGGTCGAGCATTACGCGATCGAGCCGTTGCCGCCGAATGCGGTGGTCGACCGCAACATCGCCGAACCGGAAGTCGTGGGCGAAGCAATCCAGCGGGCGCTCGCGCGCAGCGGCAGCCGCGCCAGGCACGCGGTCGCCGCGGTGCCGGGGTCCGCGGTGATCTCCAAGCTGATCGCGATGCCCGCCGACCTCGGCGAGGACGACCTCGAATCGCAGGTCGAGCTCGAGGCGGTCAACTACATCCCGTACCCGATCGAGGAAGTGAACCTCGACTTCGAGGTGCTCGGGCCGATGCCCGGCAACGACGACGCGCTGCAGGTGCTGCTGGTCGCCTCGCGGGCCGAGGAAGTGGAGCGCCGGGCCTCGGCGCTGGAACTGGGCGGCATGGTCGCCCGGATCATCGACGTCGAGACCTTCGCGATCGAGAACGCCTTCGGGCTGCTCGACGGCGCCGACAGCGTCGGCGACGGGCTGGTCGCGCTGGTGGACATCGGCGCCACCACCACCACGCTCTACGTCCTGCGCAACGGCCGCAGCCTGTACCACCGCGAACAGGTCTTCGGCGGCAAGCAGCTCGACGACGAGATCGTGCGCCGCTACGGCCTGCCGGCCGACGAGGCGCGCGCCGCCAAGCGCGACGGCACCCTGCCGGACGACTACCAGGCCGAGGTGCTGCAGCCGTTCCGCGAAGCCCTGGTGCAGCAGGTCAGCCGGTTGCTCCAGTTCTTCTACGCCGGCAGCGAGTTCAACCGCGTCGACCGCATCGTGCTCGCCGGCGGCACCGCGTCCACCGCGGGCGTGGCGCAGCTCGTCGAGGAGCAGCTCGGCGTGCCGGTCGCGATCGCCAATCCGCTGGCGCAGATGACGCTCGGGCCGCGCGTCCAGGCGCCCACGCTGGCCCAGGACGCGCCCTCGCTGATGATCGCCGCCGGCCTGGCGCTGAGGAACTTCGACTGATGGCACGGATCAACCTGCTGCCCTGGCGCGCCGAGCGGCGCAAGCAACGCCAGAAGGAATTCGCCGGCATGCTCGTCGCCTCGGCGGTGCTCGGGGTGGTGCTGGCGTTCCTGGTCGTCAGCTACTACAGCGCCCAGATCGACGGCCAGAACGAACGCAACGCGTTCCTGCGCGAGCAGATCAAGCAGGTCGACACCCAGATCAAGGAAATCGAGCAGCTCGACCAGAAGAAGGCCAAGCTGCTGGCGCGCAAGGAAGTGATCGAGCAGCTGCAGGCCAACCGCTCGCAGATGGTGCACCTGTTCGACTCGCTGGTGCGCACCATCCCGGACGGCGTGATCCTCACCGCGGCCAAGCAGGAAGGGGACAAGCTCACGCTCGAGGGGCGCGGCCAGTCCTACGGACGCGTGTCCAGCTACATGCGCAACCTCGAGAGCTCCGGCTGGATGACCCGCCCCGAGCTGTCGATCATCGAGGCCAAGGCCGGCGACCCGGGGCTGCCGTACGCGTTCACGCTGTCGGTGATGCTGGCCAACCCCAACGCGCCCAAGGACACCGACGGCGACGGCGTGCCCGACGCGCCTGCCGCGGCGCCCGACGCCGCGCCCGCCCAGGGAGGGACCGCCTCGTGAACCGGCCGAAGATGTCCATCCGCGACCTCGACTTCCACAACACCGGGTCCTGGCCGCGCGAATACAAGTTGGGCTTCTGCGCCCTGCTCGTGGTGCTGATCGTCGGGCTGGCCTGGTGGCTGTTCGTGCGAGACAAGACCGAGGAGCTCGAGGGCCTGGAGCGCCAGGAAACCGAGCTGCGCGCAGAGTTCGAGACCAAGCAGGGCCGCGCCTCCAACCTGGAGCCGCTGAAGCTGCAGCTGGCGCAGATGGAACAGCAGCTGCAGCAGATGCTGCGCCAGCTGCCCAGCAAGACCGAGATGCCCGACCTGATCATCGACATCTCGCAGACGGCGCTGGCCACCGGCCTGACCACCGAGCTGTTCCGGCCGGGCCCGGAAACTCCGAAGGAGTTCTACGCCGAGAAGCCGATCACCCTGCGCATGGTGGGCAGCTACCACCAGTTCGGCGCCTTCGTCAGCGGCGTCGCCTCGTTGCCGCGCGTGGTCATCCTGACCATGCACGACATCTCGCTGAAGCCGCGCGGCAACGCCACCGGGATCCGCCGCGACGCGCCGCTGGAGCTGTCGGGCACGGTCAAGACCTACCGCTACCTCGACGACGAGGAAGCGAGCGCGCAGGAAGCCGCCGCGAAGGGAGGGCGCTGAGATGCAGTTCCGCACCGTCGTTCCCCGCGTCGCCGCCGCCCTGGCCCTGGCCCTGCTGGCCACCGCCTGCGGCCGCAGCGTGACCAGCGGCCCGGGCGATCATTCGAATCTCCAGAAGTGGGTGGCCGAGGTGAAGAAGCGCCCGGCGCCCGCGCTCGACCCGCTGCCGGTGATGCAGCAGTTCGAGACCTTCGAATACGCCGCGCAGGGCCTGCGCGACCCCTTCAGCAACGCCTTCGCCGACGAAGGCGGCACCAGCGGCCCGCGGCCCGACCCGAACCGGCGCAAGGAACTGCTCGAGCAGTTCCCGCTGGACAGCTTCGACATGGTCGGCAGCATCGGCACCGGCGCGAGCCAGGTGGCGCTGGTGATCGCCCCGGACAAGGTGACCTACCGGGTGCGACCGGGGATGTACATGGGCCAGGCCGAAGGCAGGGTGACCGACGTCAGCGATGCCCGCATCGACCTGGTGGAACTGGTCCCCGACGGTGCAGGTGGCTGGCTGGAGCGCCCGGCGTCGATTGCGCTGGACGATCAATGATTCCGAGGACAGGACGATGACCGTGACCCAAGCCCAACGTGCGCGGCATGCCCGCTTCCTGCCCGGCAGGGCGGCCCTTGCCGGCCTGGCCGCTGGCCTGCTGGCTGCCTCCGCCGCGCAGGCCGCGCCGATGCCCGCGGCCGGCGCAGCGCTGCCACTGATGGCGGCCTCGCAGCTTCCCGCCGCCGCCGATCCGGCGCGCCAGCTGCCGGGAGCGGTGAGCGTGTCGAAGATCGACTTCCGTCGCGGCGAAGGCGGTGCCGGGCAACTGGTGCTGAGCTTCAGCAACGACGGCGCCACCCCGGACCTGCGCAACGAGTCCTCCGGCGTGGTCATCGACATCGGCAATGCCAGCCTGCCGCCGTCGCTGCAGAAGCCGCTGGACGTGACCGATTTCGCCACCCCGGTGCAGCGCATCGACGCCAACCGCATCGGCAACGGCACCCGCGTGGTGCTCGACACCCGCGGCGCGTTCGAGTCCATGGCCTACCAGACCGGCAACGACTACATCGTCGAGGTGATGCCGCGCGCCGCCGCCGCCGCGGCCACGGCGATCACCGCCACCGGGCAGGTGGTCGGCTCCGCCACGACCGTCGGCGAGCGCAGCTACAGCGGCCGCCCGGTGACCTTCAACTTCCAGGACGTGCCGGTGCGCGCCGTGCTGCAGATCATCGCCGAAGAGGCCAAGCTCAACCTGGTGGCCTCCGACACCGTGGCCGGCAACGTCACCCTGCGCCTGATCAACGTGCCCTGGGACCAGGCGCTCGACATCGTGCTGCGCGCCAAGGGCCTGGACAAGCGCCGTAGCGGCAACGTCATCTGGGTGGCCCCGCAGTCCGAGATCGCCAAGTACGAGCAGGACATCCAGAACGCGCGCCTGGCGATCGAGAACAGCGCCGAGATGGTCACCGAGTACATCCCGATCAGCTACGGCAACGCCGAGGACATCGCCAACCTGCTGACCGAGAACAGCAAGGGCGGCAGCGGCGCCGGCGGCGCGAACGCCGCCCAGGGCCGCGGGTTCCTGTCGCCGCGCGGCAGCATCAGCTACGACCAGCGCACCAACACGCTGCTGGTGATCGACATTCCCAAGCGCGTCGCCGACATCCGCCAGCTGGTCAACGAGCTCGACAAGCCGGTGGACCAGGTGGTGATCGAGGCCCGCATCGTGGTCGCCAACGAGTCGTTCGCCCGCGAGCTGGGCGCGCGCTTCGGCATCAGCGGCGCCACCGGCAAGCCGGGCGACCGCAGCTCGCTCGGCTACGGCGGCGATCTCGATTCCTCGGGCAGCAACGCGCAGTCGCGTGCCGACGCGGTGATGGAAGGCGAGCGCGCCTTCGACATCAGCCGCAGCCTGATGACCAACCTGCCGAGCACCCTCGGCGGCAGCGGCGCGCTGGCGCTGTCCATCCTCAACGCCGGCCACATGCTCGACATCGAGCTGTCGGCGCTGCAGCAGGAAGGCCGCGGCGAGGTCATCTCCAACCCGCGCATAGTCACCAGCAACCAGAAGGAGGCGACGATCCAGCAGGGCGAGGAGATCGGCTACCTGACCCTCACCGGCGCCGGTACCGCCGGCGGCACCCAGGTCCCGCAGGTGCAGTTCAAGGAGGCAGTGCTGGAGCTGAAGGTCACCCCGACGATCACCAACGACGGCCGCGTGTTCCTCGACATGTCCGTGAAGAAGGACGAGGTCGCCGGCTTCGTCGACACCGGCGTCGGCCAGGTGCCGCGCATCGCCAAGCGCTCGGTGGATACCGCCGTGCTGATGGAGGACGGGCAGACCGTGGTGATCGGCGGCGTCTACGAGTTCAAGGACCAGCAGGACCTGGCCAAGATCCCGTTCCTGGCCGACATCCCGGTGCTGGGCAACCTGTTCAAGCGCCGCGGCCGCGACCGCAGCAAGGCCGAACTGCTGATCATGGTCACCCCGAAGGTGATCCGCGTGGCGCAGCACCGCCTGCACTGAGCCGACACGACCGGCATGCGATCAAGGGGCCCTCGCGGCCCCTTTTTCGTGGGCCCGTGAACCCCGCGCCGACGGTGCGGTCACACTAATCGGGCGCGCCACGCGCCGCAGACCCATGGATGCCGATGGACAGCCACGAGCCCGACGTTCCCGCCCTGCACGACGCCTTCCGCGCGCTGCGCGACTCGCTCGCGGCCGAGATCGTCGGCCAGCAGGCGCTGGTCGAGCGGCTGCTGGTGGCGCTGCTGGCCGACGGGCACCTGCTGGTCGAAGGCGCCCCGGGGCTGGCCAAGACCAGCGCCATCCGCGCGCTCGCCGCGCGCCTGGATGCCGACTTCGCGCGCGTGCAGTTCACCCCCGACCTGCTCCCCGCCGACCTGACCGGCACCGAAGTGTGGCGGCCCGGCGACGGCCGCTTCGAGTTCCAGCCGGGGCCGATCTTCCACCCGTTGCTGCTGGCGGACGAGATCAACCGCGCGCCGGCCAAGGTCCAGTCCGCGCTGCTGGAGGCGATGGGCGAGCGCCAGGTCACGGTCGGCCGCCACACCTATCCGCTGCCCGAGCTGTTCCTGGTGATGGCAACCCAGAACCCGATCGAGCAGGAAGGCACTTTCCCGCTGCCCGAGGCGCAGCTCGACCGTTTCCTGATGCACGTGCGCATCGGCTACCCGGCGGCGGACACCGAGACCGAGATCCTGCGCATCGCCCGCGACCGCGCCCGCGCGCAGGCCACGGCCACGACGGCGCCGGTCGCGCGCATGCCGCTGGCCGATGTGTTCGCGGCGCGCGCGGCAGTGCTGGACCTGCACCTGGCGCCGCAGCTCGAGCGCTACCTGGTCGAGCTGGTGCTGGCGTCGCGCGACGCGGCGCGCTACGACGAAGGGCTCGCGCGCCGGATCGCCTGGGGCGCCAGCCCGCGCGGCTCGATCGCGCTCGAGCGCTGCGCGCGGGCGCGCGCGTGGCTCTCGGGCCGCGATTTCGTCACCCCCGACGACGTGCGTGCAGTCGCACCGGACGTGTTGCGCCACCGCGTGCTGCCGAGTTACGAGGCCATCGCCGAAGGCTGGGACGGCGGCCGGCTGGTCGCGGAACTGCTCGAGCGGGTGCCGCTGCCGTGAGGTGGGCGGGGTGAGCGACGGCATCCGCCCGACGCTTGCGGAACTGGTCGCGCTGCGCGCGGCCGCGCAGGGGCGGCGACCGGCGCGCCGTGGGCGCACCGGCAGCAGCGGGCAGGCGCCCTCGCCGATGCGCGGGCGCGGCATGGAGTACGCTGAATCGCGCGAGTACGCCGCCGGCGACGACGCCCGCCACATCGACTGGCGCCTGACCGCGCGCAGCGGCCGGCTGCACACCAAACTGTTCCAGGCCGAGCGCGAACGGATGACGCTGGTGGTCGCGGATACCGCGCCGGCGCTGTACTTCGGCACGCGCGTGCGCTTCAAGTCGGTGCAGGCCGCGCGTGCCGGCGCGGTCGCGGCCTGGGCCGCGTTGCGCGACGGCGACCGCGTCGCCGCCCTGCGTGGCAGCGAACGCGAGGCGCCGGTGCCGCCGGCGGGCGGGTCGCGCGGTGTGTTGCGGGTGCTGGATGCGCTGGTGCGCTGGTACGCCGGGCCGCCCGCGGACGACGCCGGGCTGGGGGTCGCGCTCGACCACGCCCAGCGCCTGTTGCGCCCCGGTGCGCGGCTGCTGGTGCTGGCCGATCCGGCCAGCGTCGAGGCGCTGCCGCCGGAACGCTGGGGAGCGCTGACCATGCATGCGCGCGTCCACGTCCTGCTGCTGGTGGATCCGCTGGAGATGTCGCCACCGCGCCGGCTGCTTCCGTTCGAGTGCGACGGCCGGCGGCTGCAGCTCGACCTCGCCGCCGACGCGCAGCGCGAGCGCTGGCATGCCGGCTTTGCCGGGGTCGCGGAAGCCGCCATGGCGCGCCTGCGCGCGCGCGGCGTGGACGCGCGCCTGCTGCCCTGCAATGCGCCCAGCGACAGCTGGCTGGGTGCGCTGGACGCGATCGGAAGGGCGGCATGACCGGCATGGCCTCCGATCCGACGCTGGTCCTTCGCGACATCCACGAGCTGCCTCCGCCGCCGTGGTGGCCGCCCGCGCCCGGCTGGTGGTTCGTGGCCGGGGCGCTGCTGCTGGCGTTGCTGGCGCTGGCCTGGCGCGCGTGGCGCAGGCGGCAGCGCCGGCGGGCGCTGGAGCGCCTGTTCGACGCCAGCCTGGCGGAGGCGGCGACGCCGGCCGCGCGCATCGCCGCGATGTCGCTGCTGTTGCGGCGCGCCGCGCGCCAGCGCGATCCGGCTGCCGCCAGCCTCGAGGGCGCGGAATGGCTCGCGTTCCTCGATCGCGGCAGTCGCGCGCCGATGTTCGACGACGAGGACGCGCGGCTGTTGCTCGAGGGTGGCTTCCGCCGTGACGTCGACGAGGCGGCCGTCGCGCGCCTGGTGCCGCGCGTGCGCACGCGGTTCCTGGACTGGATGGCCGGCCAATGGAAGGCGTGATGGACGGCTGGCTCGCGCGCGCGCTCCCCGGATTCGACGGCTTCGCCTGGCCGTGGCTGCTGCTGGCGCTGCCGTTGCCACTGCTGGTGCGCTGGCTCCTGCCGCCGCTGCGCGGGCATGCGCCGGCCTTGCGGGTGCCGTGGCCGGAGCGCCTGCGCGCCGTCGCCACCGGCGGCGGACGCGGCTTCGATCCCGGGCTTCCGTTGCTGGCGCTGCTCGGCTGGGTGCTGCTGTGCGTGGCCGCCGCGCGGCCGCAGCAGCTGGGTCCCCCGGTGGCGCCGCAGGCGACCGGCCGCGACCTCATGCTCGCGCTCGACCTGTCGGGGAGCATGGCCGAGGAGGACATGGCCCTGGGCGGCCGCGTCGTCGACCGGCTGACCGCGGCGAAGGCGGTGCTCGCGGATTTCCTCGACCGGCGCGAGGGCGACCGCGTCGGCCTCGTGGTGTTCGGGCAGCGCGCCTACGCGCTGGCGCCGATGACCCGCGACCTCGACTCGGTGCGCGCGCAACTGGATGCCAGCGTGGTCGGCATCGCCGGGCGCGAGACCGCGATCGGCGACGCCATCGGCCTGGCGGTCAAGCGCCTGTCGGCGCAGGACGCCGGCCAGCGCGTGCTGGTGCTGCTCACCGACGGCGTCAACACCGCCGGCGTGCTCGACCCGCTCAAGGCCGCCGAACTGGCGCGCGACGCGCGCGTGCGCATCCACGCCATCGCCTTCGGCGGCAACGGCGGCAGCCTCTCGGTGTTCGGCCTGCCGGTGCCGCTGCCGGGAGGCGGCGACGAGATCGACGAGGCGACCCTGGCACGGATCGCCGGGATGACCGGCGGCAAGGCGTTCCGCGCCCGTGACACCGAGGACCTGGCCGGGATCTACGCCGAGATCGACCGCATCGAGCCGGTGCGCCGCGACGCGCGCCCGGTGCGCCCGCGGCTGGAGCGTTATCCGTGGCCGCTGGGCGCCGCGCTCGCCTGCGCGTTGCTGTCGCTGCTCGTGCGCAAGCGGGGGGCGGCATGAGCGCGCTGCACTTCCTGCGCCCGGAATGGCTGTGGCTGCTGTTGGCGCTGCCGCCGCTGGCGTGGTGGCTGCGCCGCGACGCGGCGCGCACCGGCCCGTGGCCGAGGGAGGTCGATGCCCACCTGCTGCCGCACCTGCTCGCGCCGGTGCGCGGCCTGCGCGGCGGCGGCCGCGCCTGGCTGGTGTCGCCGTTGCTCGCGCTGGCGATCGTCGCGTTGGCCGGCCCCTCGTGGTCGCGCGTGCAGCAGCCGCTCTGGCAATCGCGCGCGCCGCTGGTACTGGCGCTGGACCTGTCCGGCGCGATGCTGGCCGGCGACCTGCCGCCGTCGCGGCTGGCGCGCGCGCGCGCAAAGCTCGATACGTTGCTGGAACAGCGCCGCGACGGCGAGGTCGGCCTGCTGGTGTTCCACCAGGACGCCTACGTGGTGGCGCCGCTGACCGACGACGCCGCCAACGTCGCGCTGTTCCTGGATGCGTTGTCGCCCGACATCATGCCGGAGGCGCTGGAGGCGACCGCGCCCAGCGATGCCGCGCCCGCCATCGGGCAGGCGATGGCACTGCTGCGCCAGGCAGGCTTCTCCCACGGCGACATCCTGTTGCTGACCGACCACGCCGGCGGCGACGCGATCGCCGCCGCCACCGGCGCTGCGGCGGCCGGGTACCGGGTATCGGCGCTGGGCCTCGGCACCGCCCGGGGCGCGTCGTGGCGGCACCCGCGCGGCGACATCCTGCAGGCGCGGCTGGACGCGGGTTCGTTGCAGGCGCTGGCGCGTGCCGGCAACGGCGGCTACGCGCCGCTGGCCGCGGATGCATCGGACCTTGCCGAACTCGGCGTGCTCGTGCCACGCGACGTCGATCCCGGGGCCGGCGGCGAATCCGGCATGCTTGCCTGGCAGGACCAGGGCTACTGGCTGCTGCTGCCGCTGCTGCTGTTGGCGCCGCTGGGATTCCGCCGCGGCAGCACGTTGGCGGTCCTGCTGGCGTGTGCGCTGCTGTTGCCGTGGCAGCCTGCACATGCGGCAGACGGTGGCTGGTGGCTGCGCGAGGACCAGCAACGGCATGCGCGCATGGAGCGCGGCAGCGAGGCCTACCGGGCCGGGGACTTCGCGGCGGCCGCCGAGGCATGGCGTGGGCTGCCGGACGCCGACGCCGCCTACAACCTCGGCAATGCGCTCGCGAAGCAGGGCCGCTACCGCGATGCGATCGCCGCCTACGACGAGGCGCTGCGGCGCCGGCCCGGCATGGAGGATGCCATCGCGAACCGGCAGGCCGTGCTTGCGGCGGTGCAGCGGCAGCGACCTTCCGGCGGGCAGTCCTCGCCGAGCCAGTCGAGCGAGGGCGAGGGCGAGGGCCAGGACAAGGGAAGCGGCGACCAGGGCGGAGAGACGGACGCGGGCGACGAGGCGGCGCAAGGCGAGGGCCGGTCGTCCGCCGGTAAGCAGAACGAGGAAGCGCCGGAAGCAGGCGCACGACCCGCGGACGCCGGGGCCCAGCGCGAGGCCGACGCCGCCCAGCGCGAGCGCATGCAGCGGGCGCTGCAGGAAGGTGCCGCCGAGGGCGCCGGGTCGGAGGCGCAGGCGCCGGAGGCCGGCGAAACCGCCGCCGAGCACGAGCGGCGCCTGGCGAACGAAGCCTGGCTGCGGCGCGTGCCGGACGACCCGGGTGGTCTGTTGCGCGAGCGCTTCCGGCTGGAACGCCTGCAACGCGAGCGGGAGGGACGATGAAGGGCATGCATGCAGGCTTCCGGTTCGCGTTGCTGGGCTGGCTGCTGGTGCTGGCGGCGCTGCCGGCGCAGGCGCAGCAGGTGCGCGCGTGGCTCGACCGCGACCGCATCGCGCTCGGCGAGACCGCGACTCTCAACATCGAAGTCGAGGGTGCGACCGCGCGACCCCCGGACTACGCGCCGTTGCGGCGCGACTTCGCGCTGAGCGCGAATACCAGCCGGCGCAGCTACGAGCAGGTCAACGGGCGCAGCGTGGCGCGCAGCCTGTTCGCGGTCGCGTTGCGGCCGCGGCGCGAGGGCGTGATCGGCATCCCGGCGCTCGAGGTGGACGGCACGCGCACGCCGCCGCTGACGCTGACTGTGACCGGCGCGGCGGCGACGCCGGCCCGCGCCGGCGACGACGTGTTCATCGAGGCCGAGGCCGATGCGCAGTCGCCCTACGTGCAGCAGGCGGTCGGCTACACCGTGCGCCTGTACTACGCGACCCCGCTGGTCTCCGGCACGCTGGACCAGCCGCCGCCGGAAGGGGCCAGCCTGCAGCGCGTCGGCCAGGACCTGCGTTACCAGCGCAGCATCGACGGGCGCGACTACAACGTGGTCGAGCGCCACTTCCTGCTAGTGCCCGAACGCAGCGGCACGCTGGCGATGCCGCCCGCTCGCTTCGAGGGTAGCGCGGTCGCGGGCTTCTTCGACGACCTGTTCGGCGACGGCCGGCGCGCGCTGCGCGCCAGCGGTCCGTCGCGCGTGCTCGACGTGCGCACGCCGCCGGCCGGCGCGCCGCAGCCCTGGCTGCCGCTGCGCAGCCTGTCGCTGCGCTGGCGCGGCGCCCCGCAGCAGGCGCGCGCCGGGGAAGCGTTCACGGTGACGATCGAGGCGACGGCGGACGGTGCCGGCGCGGCCCAGCTGCCGGAGATCGAACTTCCGGCGATGGACGGCGCGCAGGTGTTCGCCGATCCGCCGCAGTCGGACGACGGCTTCGTGGACGGGCGTCCGCGCACGCGGGTGCTGCGGCGTTTCTCGGTCGTGCCGTCGGCCGCGGGACCGCTCCAGGTGCCGTCGCCCAGGATCGCGTGGTGGGACGTGCGTGCCGGTGCCGCACGCACCGCCAGCCTCCCGCCGCTGCAGGTCGAAGTGGCGCCGGCGGTGACCGGCGGACGCGGGACGGGCGCCGTTCCCGGACCGGGCGAGTCCCGTGCGGGCGCGCCGCCCGACGCGGGCGAAGGCTGGATCCGGGTGCCCGGCGTGCAGGGCGAGGTCAGGCCGTGGGCATTCGCCACGGTGCTGTTCGCGCTGGCCTGGTTGCTGACGCTCGCCTGGGGTTTGCATCGCCAGCCGCGCAGGCCGTCGGCGGGCGCCGGGCCGGCGCTGCCCGGGTCGCAGGACTCCGTGCACGCGCGCGCGTCGCTCCAGCGCGCGCTCGACACCGGCGATCTCGGCGACGTCGCCGATGCCTTGTGCGCGACCGCGCGGCCGCCTGCGCAAGGCCTCGACGAAGTTGCGGAGCGGCTCGCCGATCCGCGCCAGCGGGAGGCCGTGGCACTGTTGCAGCGCGCGCGCTGGGCCGGCGGCGACGGCAGCGTCGCGCGGCGTGCGCTGCGCGAGGCGTTCCGGCGTGGTCCGCGCTGGGCCCCTAGGCAGGCGGCCCCGCAGGATGACCCGCTGCCGCCGCTGTATCCCTAGGCGTTGGCCCTGGCGTCCGCGCCGGTCGCCAGCGGGAGTTCGCAACGGAACACCAGGGCGCCCCCGTCCGCGCCGGCGAGCAGCTCGCCGCCGTGGGCGCGCGCGATCTCCCGCGCCAGCAGCAGCCGCAGACCCAGTCCCTCGTCGTAGGGGTGCGCCTGGGGCTCGCGCACCAGTGCCTCGGGCGCATCCACCGGGATCCCGGGCACGGCGACGCGGATCGTGATGCGCCCGGACCCGCTGCGCAGCGAGATGGCGGGCGTCGCGTCGTGCGCGCGCGCGAAGTCGAGCAGAGTACGCAGCAGCTGGGTCAGGCGTTGCGCATCGGCATCGACCAGGACCACCTGGCCGTCGTCGTCCACCGGCGTGCCGGCGAGCCCGGCGCCGACCAGGGCGTGGTCGAGCAGCATCGCCGGTTCGACCGGCTCGCGGTTGCCGAGCAGCCGGCCGCGGTCCGCGCGCACCCAGTCGCCCAGCTCGTCGAGCATGGCTGCGAGGCGTCGGACCTGGCGGTCGAGGGTGGCCAGCAACTCGGCGCGGCGTGCCTCGTCGAGGTCGTCGCGCCGGAGCAGGTAGGTCGCCGTCTGCAGCGGGGCCAGCGGCCCGCGCAGGTCGTGCGCCAGGCGGTCCAGCCAGGCGTGGTCGGGGTGGGGCAGGTTCACGCCACGCCCCGGCGATTGGCCAGCTCGCCGCAGATCTCCTGGATCGCGGGCAGGTCGAGGGGCTTCACCAGGTGCTGGTCGAAGCCTGCCTCGCGGGTCCGGCGCCGGTCCTCGGGCTGGCCCCAGCCGGTGACCGCCACCAGCAGGACGTCGGCGCCGCCGGGCATCGCGCGCAGCGCGGCGGCGACGTCGTAGCCGCTGCGCCCGGGCATGCCGACGTCCAGGAACACCACGTCGGGCGCGAACGCCACGAACGCCTGGTCGAACTCGGTCGGGTCGTAAAGCGTCCGCACTTCCATGCCGAGCAGGTCGAGCATCATCGCCAGCGTGTCGGCGGCGTCGCGGTTGTCGTCCAGCACCAGCGCGCGCGTCGACCGGCCGTGCCGTGCCGGGCCGGGTCCGGCAGGCGCGCCGGCGGCGCGCGCGGGCGGAGCCGCATCGTCGTTCGCGGCCCGCGCCTGCGCCTCGGACACGCCGCTGAACGGCAGCCGTACGCTGAACTCGGCGCCCTTGCCGGGGCCTTCGCTGTGCACCTGTACGACGCCGCCGTGCATTTCCACCAGCTGCCGTACCAGGGTCAGGCCGATGCCCAGCCCGCCGCGCGCGCGCTCGAGCGCGCTGTCGGCCTGCACGAACAGCTCGAAGATCTCGCGCGTCTGCGCCTCGTCGAGGCCGATGCCGCGGTCGCGGACACGGACGTCGATCTCGTCGCCGACGCTGGCCTCGAGCACGATCCCGCTGCCTGGGTCCGAGTACTTCGCGGCGTTGTTCAGCAGGTTGGCGAACACCTGCGACAGCCGCATCGGGTCCGCCTGCAGCGGCACCGGTGCGTCGGGCACGCGCAGCGTCAGGGGATGCCCGCCCTGTTCCAGCTGCGGCCGCGCGGTCTCGACGGCGGAGGACAGCACGTCCTGCAGCGTGGTCGGCTGCGGGCGCAGCACGAGCTTGCCGCGGGTGATGCGGGCCACGTCCAGCAGGTCGTCGATCAGGCGCACCAGCATGGCGAGCTGGCGCTCCATCAGCCCCTGCAGCGGGTCGTCGGCCGCGCCCGGGCTGGACATGCGACGCACGTTCACCGCGTTCAGCAGCGGCGCCAGCGGGTTGCGCAGCTCGTGCGCCAGGGTGGCGAGGAACTCGTCCTTGCGGCGGTCGGTTTCCTGCAGCTGCTGCATGAGCTGCTTCATCTCGTGCACGCTGGTGGATACGCCGAACCAGGCGGTCAGCCGGCCCAGTTCGTCGCGCCAGGGCACCGCGCGGGTGATGTACCAGCAGTAGTCGCCGTCGCGGCTGCGGTGGCGCGCCTCGAACTCGAACTTCTCGCCACGGGCGAGCGAGCGTTCGATCAATGCGCGAACGGGTCCGCTGTCGTCCGGGTGCAGCACCAGCTTGTTGAGGTCGATCGGGCCGCCGTCGGACGGGCGCCCGTAGAACTCGTACCAGTGCTGGTTGGCGTAGGTGAGGGTGCCGTCCGGCGAACAGGTCCAGACGATCGAGGGGATCGTGTCGGCGAGGAAGCGTAGCCGTCGCTCCGCGCGCGCGCGTTCGCCGACCTCGTTGCGCAACTCCCGGTTGCGCGCCGCCAGCTCGGCGTTGGTCGCGCGCAGCGATTCGTTGAGGCGGCCGAGCTCGCGCGCCTTCTCGGCCTCCAGCGCGGCGTTGGCCTGCTGCAGCTCGCGGCGCTTGCGGAACAGCTCCACCAGCACCACCACCTTGCTGCGCAGGATCTCCGGGATCACCGGCACCATCACGTAGTCCACCGCGCCCAGCTTGTAGCCCCGCAGCCGGTCCATGTCGGTGACGTTGACCGCGGTAACGAAGATGATCGGCGTCTTCTCGAAGCGCGGGTGCTGGTGGATCATGTTCGCGGTCTCGAAGCCGTCCATGCCGGGCATGTTGACGTCGAGCAGGATGACCGCGAACTCCTCCTCCATCAGCCGCTTCAGCGCTTCCTCGCCCGAGGTCGCCTCGACCAGGCGCTCCCCGAGCGGCTCCAGGATCGCGCGATAGGTCAGCAGGCGCCCCGGCTGGTCGTCCACCAGCAGGATGTTGACCGGCGCGCCGCCGGGCTGGTCGCGGACGTCCGGCGGCGGGGCGTCGTGGTTCAACGGTGCAGCCATTGCCGCAGCACGCCCAGCAACTGGTCGGTGACCACCGGCTTGGCGAGGTAGTCGGAGGCGCCGGCCTCGAGGCACTTCTCGCGGTCGCCCTTCATCGCCTTGGCGGTGAGCGCCACGATCGGCAGCGCGCGCGAGTCGGGGGCTTCGCGGATCGCGCGGATGGTGTCGTAGCCGTCCATGCCAGGCATCATGATGTCCATCAGCACCAGGTCGATCTCGCCGTCGGCGGCAACCTTCTCGATCGCCTCCTGCCCGGTGCCGGCGGTCATCACGTCCATGCCGTGCCGCTCGAGCACGCTGGACAGGGCGAAGATGTTGCGCACGTCGTCGTCCACCACCAGCACGCGCTTGTCGCGCAGCGCGTGGTCGGATTCGTGCAGGTGCTGCACCATGCGGCGCTTGGCCGGCGGCAGGTCGGCGACCACGCGGTGCAGGAACAGCGCAGTCTCGTCGAGCAGGCGCTCGGGCGATTCCACGCCCTTGATCACCACCGACTTGGCGGTCTTCTTCAGGCGCTGGTGCTCCTCGGCGCTGAGGTCCTTGCCGGTGAACACCACGATCGGGAGGTCCTCGATGCCCTCCATCTCCTGGATGCGGTCGAGCAACTCGAAGCCGCTCATGTCCGGGAGCTTGAGGTCGAGCACGAGGCAATCGTACTGCGCGTCGCGCAGCGCCTGCAGCGCTTCCCCGCCGCTGGCGGCGGTGTCGATCGCGACGTCGTCGTGGCGGATCAGTTCCTCGATGCCGAGGCGCTCGGCGGCGTCGTCCTCGACCACCAGCAGCCGCTTCACCCGCGGCAGCGTGTATTCCTTGATCCGCTGCAGCGCGGCGGCGATGGTCTCGCTGGTCGCCGGCTTGGCCAGGTAGGCGAACGCGCCGCGCTCGATGCTGCGGTGGCGCTCCTCCTCCACCGTCACCACCTGCACCGGGATGTGCCGGGTGGAGGGGTCCTGCTTGAGCCGGGCGAGCACGGTCCAGCCGAGCATGTCGGGCAGGAAGATGTCCAGCGTGATCGCGCTCGGCTTGTACTCGCGCACCAGCCGTATCGCGTCGGCGCCACGCCCGGCCACCAGCACCTTGAAGCCGAGGGAGCGGGCGTGGTCGCGCAGGATCTGCGCGTAGCCCGGGTCGTCCTCGACCACCAGCAGGGACGGCTCGCCCGCGGTGATGGCGTCGCGGTCGTCCTCGACCTGGAACACCGGTTCGTTGCGCGGCTCGGCCTGCTGGCTCACCGGCAGCGGCGGGCGCTCGCGCTGGGCGTCGTTCTCCAGCCCGCCCATGTAGGTCAGCGGCAGGTACAGGGTGAAGCGGCTGCCCTCGCCGGGCGTGCTCTCCAGGGTCAGCTCGCCGCCGAGCAGGCCGGCGATCTCGCGGCTGATCGCCAGGCCCAGGCCGGTACCGCCGTACTTGCGCGAGGTGCCGGCGTCGGCCTGCTGGAAGGCCTCGAACACGATCCTCTGCTTTTCCGGCGAGATGCCGATGCCGGTGTCGCTGACCTCGAACGCGACCACCGTGGGCGCGCTCGACAGCACCTCGTTGTCCGGCGACCAGCCGTCCTCGGCGACGCGCGCGCTGAGCCGCACGCTGCCCTGCTCGGTGAACTTGAAAGCGTTCGACAGCAGGTTCTTGAGGATCTGCTGCAGGCGCTTGGGGTCGGAATTGAGCGACTTGCCCAGTTCGGGCGAGAAGTCCACCGAGAAGTCGAGGTGGCGGCGCTCGGCCTCGTGCCGGAAGCCGCGCTCCATGTTCTCGCGCAGGTGCGAGAAGCTGATGTCCTCGCTGTCCACGGTGACCGTGCCCGACTCGATCTTGGACAGGTCGAGGATGTCGCTGATCAGGTGCAGCAGGTCGGTGCCGGCGGCATGGATGGTCTTGGCGAACTCGACCTGGCGCGGGGTCAGGTTGGTGTCGGGGTTCTCGGCGAGCTGCTGGCCGAGGATCAGGATCGAGTTCAGCGGCGTGCGCAACTCGTGCGACATGTTGGCCAGGAACTCCGACTTGTAGCGCGATGTCAGCGCGAGCTCGGCGGCCTTTTCCTCGAGCGCGCGGCGGGCGTGCTCGATCTGCAGGTTCTTCTGCTCCACCTCGGCCTTCTGCTCGGCCAGCAGCGCTGCCTTGAGCGCGATGTCCTCGTTGGTCTGCTGCAGCTCCTTCTGCTGCGCCTGCAGCTCGCCGGCCAGCTGCTGCGACTGCGACAGCAGGTGCTCGGTGCGCATGGTCGCCTCGATCGTGTTGAGCACGATGCCGATCGAGTTGGAGAGCTGCTCGAGGAAGGTGCGCTGGGTGGCGGTGAACTCGGACAGCGAGGCCAGCTCCAGCACCGCCTTGACCTGGTCCTCGAACAGCACCGGCAGCACGATCACGCTGCGCGGCACCGCATTGAGCAGGCCGGACTCGATCTGCACCGTATCGGGCGGCACGTGGTCGAGCAGGATCAGCTGCCCCTGGGCCGCGCACTGCCCGACCAGGCCCTCGCCGAAGCGCAGGCTGCGCGCGGCCGGCGAACGGTCGGCGTCTGCGTAGCCGGCGAGCTGGCGCAGCCGGCGGCCGCCTTCGTCCTCCTCGACCACGTACATCAGGCCCTGCTGCGCGTCCATCAGCGGCGCCAGCTCGGACAGCAGCATGCGGCCGAGAGTGAGCAGGTCGCGCTGGCCCTGCATCATGTCGGAGAAGCGGGCGAGGTTGGTCTTCAGCCAGTCCTGCTCGCGGTTGGACTCGGTGGTGGCACGCAGGGTGCCGATCATCGAGTTCATGTTGTCCTTGAGGTCGGCGAGCTCGCCGCGCACGTCCACCGTGATCGAGCGCGTGAGGTCGCCCTGGGTCACCGCGGTCGCGACCTCGGCGATCGCACGCACCTGGGTGGTGAGGTTGGCCGCGAGCTGGTTCACGTTCGCGGTCAGGTCCTTCCAGATGCCGGCGGTGCCGGGCACCTTGGCCTGGCCGCCGAGGCGGCCCTCGACGCCGACCTCGCGCGCCACCGTCGTCACCTGGTCGGCGAAGATCGCGAGGGTGCCGGTCATCGCGTTGATGGTGTCGGCCAGCTCCGCGATCTCGCCCTTGGCCTCCACCGTCAGCTTCTTGTGCAGGTCGCCGTTCGCGACCGCGGTCACCACCTTGGCGATGCCGCGCACCTGCGCGGTCAGGTTGGTGGCCATCGAGTTGACGTTGTCGGTGAGGTCCTTCCAGATGCCGGCGACGCCCGGCACCTGCGCCTGGCCGCCGAGCTTGCCCTCGGTACCGACCTCGCGTGCCACGCGGGTCACCTCGGCGGCGAAGCTGTTGAGCTGGTCCACCATCGTGTTGAGGGTGTCCTTGAGCTGGGCGATCTCGCCCTGCGCGTCCACCGCGATCTTGCGCGACAGGTCGCCCTTGGCCACCGAGGTCGCGACCTCGGCGATGTTGCGCACCTGGGTGGTCAGGTTGGTGGCCATCGAGTTGACGTTGTCGGTGAGGTCCTTCCAGGTGCCGGCGACGCCGGGCACCTGCGCCTGGCCACCGAGCTTGCCCTCGGTGCCGACCTCGCGCGCCACGCGGGTCACCTCGGCGGCGAAGCTGTTGAGCTGGTCCACCATCGTGTTGATGGTGTCCTTGAGCTCCAGGATCTCGCCCTTCACGTCCACGCCGATCTTGCGCGACAGGTCGCCATTGGCCACCGCGGTCGTGACCTCGGCGATGTTGCGCACCTGCGCGGTGAGGTTCGACGCCATCGAGTTGACGTTGTCGGTGAGGTCCTTCCAGATGCCTGCGACGCCCGGCACCTGGGCCTGGCCGCCGAGCTTGCCCTCGGTGCCCACCTCGCGCGCCACGCGCGTCACCTCGGCGGCGAAGCCGTTGAGCTGGTCCACCATCGTGTTCACGGTGTTCTTCAGCTCCAGCACCTCGCCGCGCACGTCCACCGTGACCTTGCGCGAGAGGTCGCCCTTGGCCACCGCCGTGGTCACCTCGGCGATGTTGCGCACCTGGTTGGTGAGGTTGGAGGCGAGCGAGTTGACGTTGTCGGTGAGGTCCTTCCAGGTGCCGGCGACGCCGGGCACCTGGGCCTGGCCGCCGAGCTTTCCTTCCGTACCCACTTCGCGCGCCACGCGCGTCACCTCCGCGGCGAAGCCGTTGAGCTGGTCCACCATCGTGTTGATGGTTTCCTTGAGCTGCAGGATCTCGCCACGCACGTCCACGGTGATCTTGCGCGAGAGGTCGCCCTTGGCCACCGCGGTGGTCACCTCGGCGATGTTGCGCACCTGCAGCGTCAGGTTCGACGCCATCGAGTTGACGTGGTCGGTGAGGTCCTTCCAGGTGCCGGCGACGTCGGGCACCTGGGCCTGGCCGCCGAGCTTGCCCTCGGTACCCACTTCGCGCGCCACGCGCGTCACCTCGGCCGCGAAGCCGTTGAGCTGGTCCACCATCGTGTTGATGGTGTTCTTGAGCTCAAGGATCTCGCCGCGCACGTCCACGGTGATCTTGCGCGACAGGTCGCCCTTGGCCACCGCGGTGGTCACCTCGGCGATGTTGCGCACCTGCGAGGTCAGGTTGGACGCCAGCGAGTTCACCGAGTCGGTGAGGTCCTTCCAGGTGCCGGCCACGCCGGGCACGATGGCCTGGCCGCCGAGCTTGCCCTCGGTGCCCACCTCGCGCGCCACGCGGGTCACCTCGGAGGCGAAGCCGCGCAGCTGGTCCACCATCGTGTTGATGGCCTCCTTGAGCTGCAGGATCTCGCCGCGCACGTCCACGGTGATCTTGCGCGAGAGGTCGCCGTTGGCCACCGCGATGGTCACCTCGGAGATGTTGCGCACCTGCGCGGTGAGGTTGTTGGCCATCTGGTTGACCGAGTCGGTCAGGTCCTTCCACACGCCGGAGACGCCCTTGACCTTGGCCTGGCCGCCGAGCAGGCCGGCGGTGCCGACCTCGAGCGCGACGCGCGTGACCTCGGACGAGAACTCGCCCATCTGTTCGATCATGCGGTTGACGATGTTGGCCGAGCGCAGGAACTCGCCCTGCAGCGGGCGGCCGTCGGCCTCCAGCGGCACGGTCCGGGTGAGGTCGCCCTTGGCGACGCCGGCGATCGCCTCGGTCATGGTCTCGACCGGGCGCACCAGGTCGTCCACCAGCTGGTTGACGGAGTGTTCCATCTCCGCCCAGGCGCCCTGGCGGTTGGCGGGGTGCATGCGCTGCCGGACCTGGCCCTGGCGGCCGACCTTCTGTCCGACCCGCGCGAGCTCGGCGGCGAGCCGCCGGTTGGCGCTGACGATGTCGTTGAAGCAGCCTGCGAGCTTGCCTTCCACGCCGTCCCAGTGCAGCGGCAGTTGCACCGAGAAGTCGCCGGCGGCGACGTCCTGCATCGCGGCGAGGAGCTGCAGCAGCGGATCCGCGTCCGCGCGCCGCGCGACCGCGCGCTTTGGCTGACGGGACGTTGCGGCGCGCTTGCGCCGGGTGCTGGTGGTGCTCTCGCTGTTCACGGATCCCCCTGTCATGCACGGCCCGCCCACCTGACGGAGCGGACGACCGGACAGCGAAAGGTAGCCCATGCGGTGTCGCCGCCACGTGCACGCAGCCTTCACGCCGGGCCCCGGAAACGCGCTGGTGTAAGCTGCGGGCGACCTGAGGGAGGGCCGTGGATGCCACGAAACGAGACGCCCGTCGCGAAGCGGGACCGCATGCCGTTGCACTGGAAGATGGCGATCGGCTTCATCGCCGGCCTGGTGGCCGGCCTCATCGCCTACGGCACTGCCGGCGCCGACGCCGAATGGGTGCAGTGGCTGACCAACTACGTCACGCAGCCGGCCGGACAGCTGTTCCTGCGGCTGATCTTCATGCTGGTGATCCCGCTGCTGTTCTCGGCGCTGGTGGTCGGCATCGCCGAGATGGGCGACGTGCGCGCGCTGGGCCGGGTCGGCTGGCGCACCCTCGGCTACACCGTGTTCATCTCCGGCATCGCGGTGATGATCGGCCTGCTGCTGGTGAACTGGCTGGAGCCGGGCGCCGGCGTGGACCGCGCCGCCGCGGCGCAGATGCTGGCCGACAGCTCCGACCGCGCCAGCGCGATCGTGCGCGACAGCGCGGGCCAGGCCCAGGGCGTCAACATGCTGCTGGAGATCGTGCCCGACAACATCATCACGGCGGCGGCCAACAACGCCATCCTGGCGGTGATGTTCTTCGCGATCATGGTCGGCGTCGGCATCGTGCTCAGCCGCGGCCCGGCGGTGGACTCCCTCAAGCGCGGCATCGAGGGCCTGTTCGAGGTCTCGATGACGCTGATCGGGCTGGTGATCCGGCTGGCGCCGTACGCGGTGTTCTGCTTCATGTTCAACCTGGCGGCGCTGTTCGGCTGGGACCTGCTGGCGCGGCTCGGTGCCTACGTCGGGGTGGTGCTGCTGGCGCTGTCGCTGCACATGTTCGTGGTGTACTCGCTGCTGCTGAAGACCATCGCCGGCAAGTCGCCGCTGGCCTTCTTCAAGGGCATCCAGGAAGCGATGGTGATGGCGTTCTCCACCGCGTCCTCGAACGCCACCCTGCCGACCGCGCTGAAGGTGGCCGAGACCGAACTGCGCCTGCCGGCCAAGGTCTCCCGGTTCGTGCTCACGGTCGGCGCCACCGCGAACCAGAACGGCACCGCGCTGTTCGAGGGCGTGACGGTGCTGTTCCTGGCGCAGTTCTTCGGCGTCGAGCTCAGCCTGGCGCAGCAGGCGATGGTGATGTTCGTGTGCATCCTCGGCGGCATCGGCACCGCCGGCGTGCCCGCCGGCTCGCTGCCGGTGGTGGCGCTGATCTGCGGCATGGTCGGCGTGCCGCCGGAGGGCATCGGCCTGATCCTCGGGGTGGACCGCTTCCTCGACATGTGCCGCACGACCGTGAACGTCAGCGGCGACCTCGGCATCGCGACCCTGGTGGCCGGGCGCGAGATGGAGCCTGCCGACGCGCGCGCTGTGGGAGAATGAGGGGATCGCAACCCACGACCGGGGCTGCCCGGAAGCCGCCATGACCCCCACCCGCCGCGACCTCGCCAACGCCATCCGCTTCCTCGCCATCGATGCCGTTGAGGCGGCGAAGTCGGGGCACCCGGGGATGCCGATGGGCATGGCGGACATCGCCGAAGTGCTGTGGAACGACTACCTGCAGCACAACCCGAACAACCCGAAGTGGTTCAACCGCGACCGCTTCGTGCTGTCCAACGGCCACGGCTCGATGCTGCAGTACGCGCTGCTGCACCTGTCCGGCTACGACCTGCCGATCGAGGAGCTGCGCAACTTCAGGCAGCTCGGGTCGAAGACCCCGGGCCACCCGGAGAACTTCGTCACCGCCGGGGTGGAGACCACCACCGGCCCGCTCGGCCAGGGCTTCGCCAACGCTGTCGGAATGGCGCTGGCCGAGAAGCTGCTGGCGCAGCGCTTCAACCGCCCCGAGTTCGAGGTCGTGGACCACCGCACCTGGGTGTTCATGGGCGACGGCTGCATGATGGAGGGCATCTCCCACGAAGCCGCCTCGCTGGCGGGCACCTGGGGCCTGAACAAGCTGGTCGCGTTCTGGGACGACAACCACATCTCGATCGACGGCGACGTCGCCGGCTGGTTCACCGACGACACCCCGGCGCGCTTCGAGGCCTACGGCTGGAACGTGGTCCGCGACGTGGACGGCCACGATCCGGAGAGCGTCAAGGCCGCGATCGAGGAGGCGTTGCGCTCGCAGGACAAGCCGACGCTGCTGTGCTGCCGCACCACCATCGGCTACGGCTCCCCCAACAAGGCCGGCAAGGAGTCGTCGCACGGGGCGCCGCTGGGCAAGGACGAGGTCGCGGCCACGCGCGAGGCGCTGGGCTGGAAGCATGGCCCGTTCGAGATTCCGGAGGAGATCCGCGCCGCGTGGCGCGCGAACAACGCCGGCACCGTGCGCGAGCACCAGTGGAACGAGCTGTTCGACGCCTACGCGAAGCGGCATCCCGACGCGGCCGCCGAGCTGGTGCGTCGTTCGCGCGGCGAACTCCCCGAAGGCTTCGACGCAGACGCCCGGGCGTTCATCGCGAAGCTGCAGCAGGAGGGCCCGGAGGTCGCCTCGCGCAAGGCCTCGCAGATGGCGATCGAGGCCTTCGCGCCGCTGCTGCCGGAGCTGGTCGGGGGCTCCGCCGACCTGGCCCACTCCAACCTGACCCTGTGGAAGGGCAGCAAGAGCGTGACCAGCGACGACCGCGACGCCAACTACATCTACTACGGGGTGCGCGAGTTCGCGATGACCGCGATCTCCAACGGCCTCGCCGTGCACGGCTGCTTCGTCCCCTACGACGCCACCTTCCTGGTGTTCAGCGACTACGCGCGCAACGCGGTGCGCATGAGCGCGCTGATGGGGGCGCACGCGATCCATGTGTACACGCACGATTCGATCGGCCTCGGCGAGGACGGCCCGACCCACCAGCCGGTGGAGCACCTGGCCGCGCTGCGCCACATCCCGCACAACGACGTGTGGCGGCCATGCGACGCGGTGGAGTCGGCGGTGTGCTGGAAGGCCGCGATCGAGCGCCGCGACGGCCCCAGCTGCCTGGTGTTCTCGCGCCAGTCGCTCGCGCACCAGCCGCGCACGGGCGACCAGGTGCAGGCGATCGCGCGAGGCGGCTACGTGCTGAAGGATTCGGCCGGCGCGCCGGAGCTGATCCTGATCGCCACCGGCTCCGAGGTCGGGCTGGCGATGGAGGCCGCGGCGAAGCTCGGCGACAAGGTCCGCGTGGTGTCCATGCCCTCGACCGACGTGTTCGACCGCCAGGACGCCGGGTACCGCGATTCGGTGCTGCCGCCGTCGTGCCGCAGGCGCGTGGCGATCGAGGCCGGCGTGCCGGACTTCTGGCGCAAGTACGTCGGCCTGGACGGGGCCGTGGTCGGGCTCGACCGCTTCGGCGCCAGCGCGCCGGCCGGCGACCTGTTCCCGCACTTCGGCTTCACCGTCGAGCACGTCGTCGAAGCCGCCCGCTCCCTGTAGGAGCGGCGCCCGCGCCGCGACCGCGCAAGTCGCGCTCCGTCAGCCGCGTAACGTCCTGATCCAGTCGTCGAACCCGGGAGCGTCGTCCCCGGTCGCGCCGCCCAGCGCCGCGCGCGCCTGCAGCACCGCGACGGGGTGCTCGCGCACGTCGCTCGGGCTGTAGCCGAAATGTTGCCGGAAGGCCCGGCTGAGGTGGGCGTGGCTGCTGAAGCCGAAGCGCTCCGCCAGCGCCATCACGGAACTGTGTTCCCCCGGTGTCGCCAGCGCCGCGTGCACGTGCAGCAACCTGCGGCCCTGCACGAAGCGGCGCACGCCGCCGTGCGGTTTCATCAATGCGTACAGGCGCGAGCGCGACAGGCCGATTGAGCGGCCGATCGCCTCCGGGGTGAGGCCGGCGCCGCCGTCGGCGCGGATGCCCTGGTCGACCTCACGGCGGATGCGCGCGACCAGCAGCGCATCGATCTGTTCGCGCGACCGGGCGATCCCGTCGGCGGTCGGGCGCAGGCACGCGCCCACCAGGTGGCAGGTGGCGCGCACGATGTCCGGCGTCTGCGACGCCTCCAGTCCGGGCAGCCGCCGCTCGAGGCTGGCGAGATGGTCGCCGAGCAGGCCGCCCGCGGCGTTGTCCAGGATCCGGCCATGCAGGCCTTCGCCGTGCGGGACCACGGATTCCATCAGGTCGCGCGGCACCACCAGCGACAGGCACTCGGCCGCGCTGGCGCGCGTGTCCACCGGCTGCGCGAGGTCCAGCACCGAGACGCTGCCCGGGGCGATCTCGAGCCGTTCGCCGCCGGCGAGGCCGACGTAGCCGCCCTCGCGGTAGAACTGCACCAGGTAGTGGTCGAGCCAGTCGGCGCGGATGTCGCGCGGCGTGCGCAGGAAGCGCTGGGCGTCGAAACGGGTGTTGACCAGCACCAGGTCGCCGAGGTGGAACGCCTTCGCGAGGGCGAAGAAGCCCTGTCCGGCGGCTTCGGGCTCCAGCGGCGCCACGTTGAAGACCACGGAAATCACTTCCCGCCAGGCATCGAACTGGTCGTTGGCCTCGAAGGCTTCGGTCAGGAAACTGGTCGCGGGCACGGTTTCGAGCGACATCGCATCCCCCTTGCTGCTCTGCCCGGACCATCGACCCACGTGCGGGACGGACAGTCAAGGAGAACGGACGCGGGGACGCAGACAGGCCACCGGGTGGTGCCGATAGTGGGAGTGTTGTCCGTGCCGTGAACGACGGATCGCAGCCCGCGCCGCCATCAGGGGAGGCGGCGCGGCGACACCGCTGCGCGGACGGCATGCGCGCGGTGGCGCCGGGTAGGACTCCCGGCGCCCCGCGTGCCTTGGCTCAGGGCCCGGCGGCGCAGTAGATCCCGTGCAGCGTTTCGAGCACGCGCTGCGCGGGTCCCGGCGCCAGCGAGTAGTACACCGCCTGCGCCTCGCGGCGGGTGGCCACCAGGCCGTCGCTGCGCAGCCGCGCAAGGTGCTGTGACAGGGCCGACTGGCTCAGGTCCAGGCGCGAATTCAATTCGCCCACGGTGCGTTCGCCGTCCACCAGCAGGCAAAGCAGCTGCAGCCGCTTTTCGTTCCCGAGCGCCTTGAGCAACTGCGCCGCGTCGCCGGCGTGGCGGCGCATGGCCTCGGGATCGATCGCTGCAGCGCGGCGCCTGGTGGTCACGACTTTTCCTGATACCGGTCAATACGGATGTCCACGCCGGGCCGTCCAATGCCCTGGTGCGGGTGCCCGCATCATATCAGTTGACTCTAATATTAGAAAATACTAATCTACTGGCGCGGAAGGAGGAACGACCATGGCCAACATCGTGGTGATCGGCGCAGGACTGGGCGGCATGTCGGCCGCCTACGAGCTTCGCGAGACCCTGGGGCAGGGACACGCCGTGACCGTCGTCGGCCAGGGCCCGCGCTTCGCGTTCACGCCTTCCAACCCCTGGCTGGCCGTCGGCTGGCGCACGCCCGAACAGACCAGCCTGGACGCTGGTGGATCGCTGGCGCGAAAGGGGATCGGCTTCAACGGCTCGGGCGCCGTCCGCATCGACGCCGAAGCCCGGCAGGTGCATGCCGGCGACGGCGCGGTGCTGGACTACGACTACCTGGTGGTGTGCACCGGGCCGAAACTGGCCTTCGACGAGGTCCCGGGCAGCGGCCCCGAGCACGGGCTCACGCAATCGGTGTGCACGCTGGACCACGCGCGCCACGCGTGGGAGCAGTACCAGCGGTTCCTCGAGCATCCCGGCCCGGTCGTGGTCGGCGCGGTCCAGGGAGCGAGCTGTTTCGGCCCGGCCTACGAGTTCGCGATGATCCTCGACGCCGACCTGCGCAAGCGCAGGCTGCGCGACCGCGTGCCGATGACCTACGTCAGCAGCGAGCCCTACATCGGCCACATGGGCCTGGGCGGCGTCGGCGACTCGAAGGGGCTGATGGAATCGGAGCTGCGCCAGCGCCACATCCGCTGGATCGTGAACGCGAAGGTCCCGGCGGTGCGTCCGGGCGAGGTCGTGGTCGTGGAGCACGATGCGCAGGGCCAGCCGTTGCGGGAGCAGGTGCTGCCCTTCAGCTACGCGATGCTGCTGCCTGCCTTCAAGGGCGTGGACACGGTGGCCGCGGTCGAGGGCCTGTGCAACCCGCGCGGCTTCGTCATCGTCGACCGGCACCAGCGCAGCCCGAAGCACCCGCGCATCTTCGCGGCCGGGGTCTGCGTGGCGATCCCGCCGGTGGAGGCCACGCCGGTGCCGACGGGCGCGCCCAAGACCGGCTTCATGATCGAATCGATGGTGACCACCATCGTGCGCAACATCGCGGCGGAACTGTCCGGCCAGCCGCCGGTGTTCGAGGGCACCTGGAATGCGGTCTGCCTCGCCGACATGGGCGATACCGGGGCGGCGTTCGTGGCGCTGCCCCAGATCCCGCCGCGCAACGTCACCTGGACCAGGATCGGGAAGTGGGTGCACGTGGCCAAGGCCGCATTCGAGAAGTACTTCCTCTACAAGATGCGCCACGGTACGTCGGAACCGGTCTACGAGAAATACATCCTCGGCCTGCTCGGCATCGAGCGGCTGAAACAGGGCAATCACGCCCAACAACCCCCCAGTGGAGACACCAGCCAATGAATACCCGGACCCTTCGCCGCCCGATGTCGCTCGAGCGCGCCATCATGGCCTTCGCCGGCATGATGATCCTGCTCAGCATCGCGCTCACGCAGTTCGTGTCGCCCTGGTTCTGGCTGATGACCGCGTTCATCGGCCTCAACCTGTTCCAGTCGGCGTTCACCGGGTTCTGCCCGGCGGGCATGGTGATGAAGCGGCTCGGCATCGGCCGTGGCGCCGGCGACGCCAGCTGCTGCCGCTGACCCGTCGACGGACATCATGATGAAGCCCATGCGCACGACCCTCGCGGCCGCGTCGCTGGCGCTGCTGGCCGCCTGCGGAGAACCCGCGCCGCCGGCCACGCCGCCGCCGCAACCGCGACTCGAGACCCTGGAAGTGGGCGCCGCCGGCGCCCCGGCCGGGCGCGACTGGGACGGTGTCGTGGAGGCGGTGCAGCAGGCCGATCTTGCCGCGCAGACCGCCGGCCGGGTGACGCGGGTGGAGGTCGACGTGGACGGCCGCGTCCGCGCCGGCCAGGTCCTGGTGCGCCTGACTGCGGTCGAGCAGCAGGCCGGGGCCAACAGCGCGCGTGCGCAGCTGCGCGCCGCCGAGGCGGCGGCCGCGGAAGCGGAGGCGAACTATCGCCGCTACGCCTCCCTGGCCGGCGACCAGTACGTGTCGCGCGCCCAGGTCGACCAGGCTCGCGCGGCGCGCGACAGCGCCGTGGCGGCGCGCGACGCCGCCCGCGCGCAGCTCGCGCAGGCCGCGCAACAGGCCGACTACACGGTCGTGCGCGCGCCCTTCGACGGCATCGTCAGCGCGCGCCGGGTGGAGCCGGGAGAAGCCGTGGCCCCGGGCCAGCCGCTGCTGTCCCTGCATGCGCCCGGCGCGCTGCGCATCGAAGTGCAGGTGCCGCAGTCCGAGGCCGGGGCGATCCGCGCAGCGGGCCGGGCCCGCATCGCGCTCGCCGACGGCCGCACGCTGCAGGCGGAGGAGCTGGTCGTGTACCCGGCCGCCGATCCGCTCACCCACAGCGTGGGCGTGCGCGTGGGGCTGCCGGATGTCGCGCCCGCGCCACTGCCCGGCAGCACCGCCAAGGTGCTGTTCCCCATCGCTACCGGCGACGCCGCCGTCATCACCATCCCGGCCAGCGCGGTGGTGCAGCGCGGCGAGCTGAGCGGCGCATACGTGGTCGAAGGCGAGCGGGTGGTGTTGCGCCAGCTTCGCCTGGGCGCACGGGCGGGCGGGCGGGTCGAGGTGCTGGCGGGCCTGCGCGCCGGCGAGACCATTGCCGCCGACCCCGTCGCCGCCGTGCAGGCGCTGGCCGCGCGGCGCGCCACCGCCGGGGCGGGCGATGAGTGACGCACCGCGCCCGGGCCTGGCCGGACGCCTGGCCGCCGCGTTCCAGGCCAACCCGCTGACTCCGATCCTGGCCTTGCTCGGGCTGCTGCTCGGCCTGGTCGCCGTGCTGGTGACCCCGCGCGAGGAAGAGCCGCAGATCGACGTCACCATGGCCAACGTGATCGTGCCGTTCCAGGGCTCGAGCGCGCGCGACGTCGAACAGCTGGTCGCCACGCCGCTGGAGCAGAAGCTCTCCGAGATCGAAGGGATCAAGCACGTCTACTCCGTCAGCCGTCCCGGCGTCGCGGTGCTGACCGTCGAGTACGAGGTCGGCATCGAGCGCCAGCCGGCGATCGTGCGCCTGTACAACCAGGTGTTCTCCAACCAGGACTGGCTGCCCCCGGGCGTCGGCGTGGGCCAGCCGCTGGTCAAGCCCAAGGGCATCGACGACGTGCCGGTGATGGCGGTGACGCTGTGGACGGACGACCCGCAACGCGGCGCCACCGGACTGGCCGAGGTCGCGCACGCGCTGGAAACCGAGTTCAAGCGCGTGCCCGGCACCCGCGACGTGTACACGATCGGCGCGCCCGACCGGGTGGTGTCGGTGACGCTCGACCCGGCGAAGCTGGCCGCCCATGGCCTGACCGTGTCCGACTTCGCGGGCGCTCTGCAGGCCGCGAACGCCGTGCGCAACGTCGGCGAGCGCGTCGGCGGCAATGCCGCGGTGCCGGTGACCGCCGGCAGCTTCCTGGCCGGCGCGGAGGACGTGTCCGGCCTGGTCGTCGGGCTGGCGGGCGGCAAGCCGCTGCGCCTGTCCGACGTGGCGACGGTCCGCGCCGGCGGTGACATCGCCACGCGCTACGCCTGGCACGGCGCGCCGCCTGGCCGCGCGGGCCCGGAAGCGGGGCTCGCGCCGGCGGTGACCATCGCGATCGCCAAGAAGCCGGGCAGCAATGCCGCGGACATCACCGGCGCGATCACCAGGCGCCTGGACACGCTGCGCGGCGAGCTTATCCCGGAGGGCGTGCACGCCACCGTGACCCGCGACTACGGCCGGACAGCCACCGACAAGGCGCTCAAGCTGATCCAGAAGCTGGTGTTCGCCACCGGCTCGGTGGTGCTGCTGGTGCTGTTCGCGCTCGGCTGGCGCGAGGCCATCGTGGTCGGCAGCGCCGTGGTGCTGACGCTGGCGATGACGCTGTTCGCTTCGTGGGCGATGGGCTTCACCCTCAACCGGGTCTCGCTGTTCGCGCTGATCTTCTCGATCGGCATCCTGGTGGACGACGCGATCGTCGTGGTCGAGAACATCCACCGGCACATGGCGCTGGGCGGAAAGTCGCTGCGCGAGGCGATCCCGCCAGCGGTGCAGGAGGTCGGCGCCCCGACCATCCTGGCGACCTTCACCGTGATCGCGGCGCTGATGCCGATGGCCTTCGTGTCCGGACTGATGGGGCCGTACATGCGCCCCATCCCGATCAACGCCTCGGTCGGGATGCTGCTGTCGCTGGCGATCGCGCTGATCGTGACCCCGTGGCTGTCGCTCAAGCTGCTGGCGCGGCACGGCGGCGCCGATGGCGCTGGCGGCGCGGCGCACGCCGCGGCGGCCTCGGCCGCGGGACGCCTGCACCGGCTGTTCGGGCGCGTGATGCGGCCCTTCCTGGATGCGCGGCACGGCGCCCGCCGCCGCTGGTGGCTGTTCGGCGGGATGGCGGCGCTGGTGGCGCTGGCGGCTTCGCTGGCGGTGTTCCAGCTGGTGGTGCTGAAGATGCTCCCGTTCGACGACAAATCCGAACTGCAGGTCGTGGTCGACCTGCCGGAAGGCCGCACGCTCGAGGACACCAACGCGCTGCTGGTCGATCTCGCCGCGGCCGTCGACGAGGTGCCAGAGGTGCTGGATTACCAGGGCTATGCCGGCACCGCCGCGCCGATCAACTTCAACGGGCTGGTGCGGCAGTACTTCCTGCGCAGCGGCAGCAACGTCGGCGACCTGCAGGTGAACCTGGTGGACAAGCACGCACGCGAGCGCCAGAGCCACGACATCGCGCGCGCGCTGCGTCCCGTGCTGGCGGCGATCGGTCGCTCGCACGGGGCCTCGGTCAAGGTAGTCGAGGTACCGCCGGGTCCGCCGGTGCTGGCCCCGCTGGTGGCCGAGGTGTACGGCCCCGACTACGGGCGCAGCCGGGAACTGGCGAAAGCACTGGAGCAGCGCTTCCTGGCCACCGAAGGCGTGGTTGACGTCGACACCAGCGTGGAAAGCGACGCGCCGCGGGAAACGATCGTCGTGGATCGCGTCCGCGCCGCACGGCTCGGGGTGCCGCAGGCGGCGATCGCCGACGCCTTGTCGGCGGCCGTGGCCGGGCTGGACGCGACCTTCGTCCACGACGGCACGTCGAAGTACCCGCGCCCGGTGCGCCTGCGCCTGCCGGCCGGCGAGCAGGCCAGCCTGCAAAGGCTGCTCGCGCTCGAGGTGCGCGGCGGCGAGGGCCAGCTGGTGCCGTTGTCCGAGCTGGTCGAGGTGCGTCGCGATGCCTGGGACGGCGCGATCCACCACAAGGACCTGCTGCCGGTGGCCTATGTCACCGGCGACGAGGCCGGTCGCCTCGACAGCCCGCTGTACGGCATGTTCGACCTGGTCGGGCAGTTGCGCGATGACACCGTGGACGGCGTGCGACTGGGGCAATCCTTCATCGGCCAGCCCGCCGACACCAGCCGCTTCGCGGTGAAGTGGGACGGCGAATGGCAGATCACCTACGAGACGTTCCGCGACATGGGCATCGCCTACGCCGCAGGCATGGTGCTGATCTACCTGCTCGTGGTCGCGCAGTTCCGCAGCTACCTGGTGCCGCTGGTGATCATGGCGCCGATTCCGCTGACGGTCATCGGGGTGATGCCCGGGCACGCGCTGCTGGGCGCGCAGTTCACCGCCACCAGCATGATCGGCATGATCGCGCTGGCCGGCATCATCGTGCGCAACTCGATCCTGCTGGTGGATTTCATCAACCAGGAGACCGCGCGCGGGGTGCCGCTCGCCGAGGCCACGATCGATGCCTGCGCGGTGCGCGCCAAGCCGATCGTGCTGACAGGGCTGGCAGCGATGCTGGGCGCGTTCTTCATCCTCGACGACCCGATCTTCAACGGCCTGGCGGTGTCGCTGGTGTTCGGCATCCTCGTCAGCACCGTGCTCACGCTGGTCGTGATCCCCTTGCTGTACTACACGCTGCTGCGCAGGCAGCCTCCGGAGGTGACGGCATGACCGACGTCCGCGACCCGCTGCTGGTCGCCTGCCCGCACTGCCACGCCCTCAACCGCGTGCCCGCGGCGCGCCTGGCGGAAACGCCGTCCTGCGGCCAGTGCCACCGGCCGCTGTTCGAAGGCCGGCCGGTCGCGCTCGGCGTGGACAGCTTCGAGACCCATGCAAGCCGCGCCGGATTGCCCCTGCTGGTGGATTTCTGGGCGCCGTGGTGCGGCCCGTGCCGCGCGATGGCGCCGCAGTTCGAACAGGCCGCGGCGGCACTGGAACCGCGGGCCAGGCTGGCCAAGGTGGACACCCAGTCGGAACCGGTGCTGGCCCAGCGTTTCGCGATCCGCAGCATCCCGACGCTGGTGCTGTTCCACCGCGGCCGCGAACTGGCGCGCCAGGCCGGGGCGATGGGCGCGGCCGACATCGTGCGCTGGACGCGCGCCGCGCTGGACGCCGGCCGATGACGGCCGCGCGCATCACGGTGGTCGGCGCCGGCTTCGCAGGCGTGACCGCGCTGCGCACCCTGCGCGCGCAGGACCGCGACGCGGAGCTGACGCTGGTGGCGCCGGCGGCCGAGCTGCACTACCTGCCGGGGGCCATCTGGCTGCCGTCGGGCAAGCGCACCCGGGACGACCTGGTGGTGCCGCTGGCGAATTTCCTGCGCCGCCAGCGCATCGCGTTCCACGGCGCGCACGCCACCGGCCTGTCGCCCGATGCGCGCGTGTTGCACACCGACGCCGGCGACGTCGCCAACGACGGCCTGGTGATCGCCACCGGCGCCCGCTTCCTGCGCAAGCTGCCCGGCATCGAGCACGCCATCGTTCCCTGCGAGGGCGTGGCCGCCGGCGAGGCCATCCGCGACCGGCTGGCGGTGCTGGAGGGAGGCACGCTGTGCTTCGGCTTCGGATCCAACCCGGACGAGCCGATCGCGATGCGCGGCGGGCCGGTGTTCGAGTTCGCGTTCGGCACCGAGACGCTGCTGCGCCGACAGCGCCGGCGCGACCGCTTCCGCCTGGTTTTCTTCAGTCCCTCCGAGCGCCCCGGGCAGCGGATGGGGGAGCGCGCGGTCGGCCGGCTGCTGGCGGAAATGCGCAGGCGCGGCATCGACACCGTGCTCGGCGAGAAGCCGCAACGCATCGAGGCCGGCACCGTGCAGCTCGAGCGCACCCGCATCGACAGCGACATGACCCTGTTCATGCCCGGGCTGACCGGCCAGGCGTGGCTGGACCGGACGACGTTGCCGCGCTCGCCCGGCGGCTTCGTCCAGGGCACGGCGGCCTGCCGCGTGCCCGGCGTCGCGCGCACCTACGTCGCCGGTGACGGCGGCAGCTTCCCCGGTCCCGAGTGGATGCCGAAGCAGGCGCACCAGGCCGACCTGCAGGCGGCGGTCGCCGCCCGCAACCTGGTGCGGGAGCTGCGCAACCAGCCCGCGGACGAGGCCTTCCGCAGCGAGCTGGTCTGCATCGTCGACACCCTGGAGCGGGGGATGCTGGTGGTCCGGCGCGGCTCGCGCGCGCTGGCGCTGCCGTCCTCGCGGCTGGCGCACTGGGCCAAGGGCGCGTTCGAGAAGCGCTACTTGCGGCGGTTGCGCTGATCTGATCCGGCCCCGACTGCGAGGGGTCATGCGGGACCTCCTTGACACTGGCGTTTACAGGTGTAATCTCCGATCCATGTCGGTTTACAGGTGTAAACGATGCGGATCACGGAAGCCGAATCGGAAGTGATGCAGGTGCTGTGGCAACGCCACCCGCTGGACGCGGAGGAGGTGGCCGCGGCGCTCGCCGACACCCGCGACTGGCAGGAAGCCACGGTCAAGACGCTGCTCAACCGCCTGCTCCGGAAGGGGGCGATCCGCGCCGAGCGCGATGGCCGCCGCTATCGCTACAGCCCGGTGCTGCAGCGCGAGGCGTGGTTGCTGGGCGAAAGCCAGGGCCTGCTCGAGCGCCTGTTCGACGGGCGCGTCGCGCCGCTGGTCTCGCACTTCAGCCGCCACCGCAAGCTCAGCCGCAAGGACATCGCGGAACTGCGCAAGCTGCTCGAGGAGATCGACGATGGCCAGCCTTGAGACCCTGCTGGAGGCGACGCTCGCCTCGAGTGCCGCGATCGTGCTCGTGCTGCTGCTGCGTCGGCCGCTGCGCGGCGCCTTCGGCGCGCGGGTGGCCTACGGCGCCTGGGCCTTGGTGCCGGCTTCGCTGGTCGCGGTGCTGGTTCCCGCGGCGGAAGGCACGGGCGCCGGCGCGACATTCATCGTCGGCCTTCCCGCGGCCCTGCCAGGCTTGGCGCCGCGGTCGCTTGGCGGCACGTTCGACCCGCGACTCCTGCTCGGCGCCTGCTGGCTTGCGGGCATGGCGGGCTGTGCCGCCTGGATGGTCGCGCGGCAGCTGCGCTTCCGCCGCAGTCTCGGGCGCCTGCTGCAGCGGCCGGGCGGCGTGCACGAAGCCGAGCACGACGTGGAAGGCCTCCCGGCAACGCTGGGACTGTGGCCGCCGCAGGTGGTGGTGCCGCCCGCATTCGAAGGCCGCCACGACCGCCGGCAGCGCGACCTGATGCTCGAGCACGAACGCGCGCACGTGCGCCGTCGCGATCCTTGGGCGAACGCCGCCGCGGCGGCCCTGCGTTGCCTGTTCTGGTTCAACCCGCTGCTGCAGCTGGCGGTCCCGCGTTTCCGCCAGGACCAGGAACTCGCCTGCGACGCGACCGTGCTGGGCCTGCACCCCGGCGCCCGCCGCTGTTACGGCGAGGCGTTGCTCAACGCGCAACTCCACGGCCCGGGCACACCGCTGGGCTGCCACTTCGGCTTCGGCCATCCGCTCAGGGAGAGAATCGCCATGCTCAGGGAACAGTTGCCATCCACTTCGCGCCGCGCGGCCGGCACCTTGCTGGTCTCGGTGCTGGCGCTCGGCGTCGGGTTTGCCGCATGGGCGGCGCAACCGCAGGACGCGGCCGATCCGCAGGTGGCCCCGCCTGCAACCGGCGACGCCGTGAGCCCCAGGACCCCGCCGCCCAGGTATCCGGCCTACGCCCTCGAGAACGGTATCGAAGGCCGGGTCGTGCTGATCGTGGACGTCGCGGCCGACGGCAGCGTGACGAACGCGGTGGTGGAGCGGTCCGAACCCGCCGGCGTGTTCGACGCGGAGGCCCTCGCGGCTGCGCGCCAGTGGAAATTCAATCCGGCCATGAAGGACGGCGAGCCGGTCGCCGGCCAGGTTCGCGTCCCGATCGACTTCAGGCAGGACCCGGGGAAGGGCGCCGATGGCGCGGCCTACGACTGGATCCGGATCGACCGGTCGCGGGAGGACATCGCGGAACTGGACTGCGACGCCATCAAGGGCGACGCATCAGACGGGTTCTTCCTTTGCGGTAAGTTCCGCGGCTGAGCCATCGACCCGGAGCGGCGTGCGCAGGTAGCGCCTGCCGCCTGCTTCCGCCGGCGGCAGGCGGCCGCCGCGGATGTTGACCTGCAATGCGGGATAAAGCAGTTGCGGCGCGGGCAGGCCCGCGTCGCGCGCCCGGCGCGCGGCGACGAAGGTCTCTTCCGGGGTGTCGGCGGCGAGCATGCGGTTGTCGCGCGCGCTCTCGGCCACGCTGACGCTGGCGCGGCGCTCGCGCCCCGCGGGCGGATAGTCGTGGCACAGCCACAGCAGTGTGTCGCCGGGCAGGCCGTGCAGTCGGCGGATGGAGCGGTACAGCGCCTGGCAGTCGCCACCCGGGAAATCGCAGCGTGCGGTGCCGATGTCCGGCGCGAACAGGGTGTCGCCGACGAACACGTTGTCGCCGATCCGGTAGCCGAGGCCGTCGGCGGTATGGCCGGGCAGGGCCATCACCTCGATGCGCAGCGCGCCAGCCTGCAGGACATCGCCGTCGCCCAGCAGCGTGTCGAAGGCGTCGTGGAGGGCGGCATCGCCGGGATCCCAGCCGAACAGCGGCGCGAAATGCGCCTGCACGGAACGGATGCCGCTACCGATCGCAACCGGCGCGCCCGTGCGGGTGCGCAGGAAGGCGGCGGCGCTCAAGTGGTCCGCGTGCGCGTGGGTCTCGAGCACATGGTGCAGGCGCAACCCATGCCGGGAGAGGTACTCGAGCAGGACACGTGCGCTGTCGGTCCCGACGTGGCCCGAGGCTGCGTCGAAATCCAGCACCGGGTCGACCACCACGGCGTCGCCGCCCGCGTGCGCCACGTGGCTCCAGGTGCCGGTGGGTGCGTGGAAGAAGGACTGGACGGCGGATGCCATGTCGGCGGGCCTAGCGGCCGAGGTCGGCGTCGAGCACCTGCGCCAGTCGCCAGGCCGCCTGGCGCACCCGCTGCTCGGCCAGCGGGCGGAAGTGGTCGAGGTAGGCGTCGTCCATCTTGTGCCCGGTCGGATAGATGCCGCGCGCCTCGATCAGGCGGCACGACTCGGTGGCCCATGCCTCGGGCCCGGTGCCCGGGCCGTCGGCTGGCATCGGTGGCCAGGGCAGGGCATCCAGGCGATCGGCGTACTGCCGCAGCGACAGGCCTTCGGTACCCAGGCCAGCTGTTCCCAGAATGTAGTAGTCCCACACCGAATGCAGGTTGGTGCCCATCACGCCGTCGACGTAGTGCCTGCGCGCGTACGCCTCCGGCTCCAGGTCGGTGCGCAGACTGACCTGGTAGCGGTTGCCCCCGAGGTCGTCGTGGTTGTTGGCGTGCATCGGCTGGTGCACGTCGCCGATGAAGTGGACGATGAACTTCAGGGCATCCCGGCGCGCCTCCAGCGGCTGGCCGCGATCCGCCAGGATCGCGCGCTGGCGTTCGATGGCGCCGATCACGCAGTTGCCGTCGGGACAATCCCGCCCTGCGACGTATTCGCAGTGCTTGCCGGGCGGCGTGTTCACGTAGTGCCAGGTCGAGGTCGCCTTGAAGCGGTCCGGATCGAGGTCGCGCAGGCGGTCGGCCCAGGCGGCGACGCCGGCCAGCGTCGGCTCGGGCTCGCCGGCGAGCAGGCGCTCGACCTCCGCGTTCACCACGGGATCCAGGTGGCGCTGGGCGAGTTCGCCGACCAGCTGGTGGCCGAGCACGCTCCACGCCAACGCGGGCGCGGCGGCGGACAGGGCGGCGAGGGTGAACAGGACGGCGGCGGCGCGGCGCATGGCGGTTTCCGGCGGTGGGGGTGGGCTCTCCGACGGGTTAAAATACCCGGATTCGGTCGCGCCGGCCGCGACCTTTCCTCCATTTCCTCTTCCGGGAGTCCAGCGACATGGCGATCAGGGTAGGCATCAACGGCTTCGGCCGCATCGGGCGCAACGTGCTGCGCGCGGCGGTGCAGAACTTCGGCAATGACATCGAAGTCGTGGCCATCAACGACCTGCTGGAGCCGGACTACCTGGCCTACATGCTGCGCTACGACTCGGTCCACGGCCGCTTCCAGGGCGAGGTCCAGGTGGACGGCGGCGACCTGATGGTCAACGGCAAGCGCATCCGCCTGACCCAGGAGCGCGACCCGGCCAACCTGAAGTGGGGCGAGGTCGACGTGGACGTGGTGATCGAGTCCACCGGCCTGTTCCTGAGCAAGGACGCCGCGCAGAAGCACCTCGACGCGGGCGCGAAGAAGGTGGTGCTGTCGGCGCCGTCGAAGGACGACACGCCGATGTTCGTGTTCGGCGTCAACCACGACAAGTACAACGGCGAGAAGATCGTCTCCAACGCCTCGTGCACCACCAACTCGCTGGCGCCGCTGGCCAAGGTGATCCACGACAAGTGGGGGATCAAGCGCGGCCTGATGACCACCGTGCACGCCGCCACCGCGACCCAGAAGACCGTGGACGGCCCGTCCAACAAGGACTGGCGCGGCGGCCGCGGCATCCTCGAGAACATCATCCCGTCGAGCACCGGCGCGGCGAAGGCCGTCGGCAAGGTGATCCCGGAGCTCAACGGCAAGCTCACCGGCATGTCGTTCCGCGTCCCGACCTCCGATGTCTCGGTGGTGGACCTGACCGTGGAGCTGGAGAAGCCGGCGACCTACGAGGAGATCTGCGCCGAGATGAAGCGCCAGGCCGAGGGCCCGATGAAGGGCATCATCGGCTACACCGAGGACAAGGTGGTGGCCACCGACTTCCGCGGCGACGCGCGCACCTCGATCTTCGACGCCGAGGCCGGCATCCAGCTCGACCCGACCTTCGTCAAGCTGGTGAGCTGGTACGACAACGAGTGGGGCTACTCCAACAAGGTGCTGGAGCTGGTCCGCGTCGTCGGCGCCTAGCGCTCCAGCAGCTTCAGCTTGTCCGGGACGCCGTCCCACTCGGCGGCGTCCTCGGGCGCCGGGATCTTCCGGTCGATCACCGGCCACAGCGGTGCCAGTTCGGCATTGAGGGCCAGGAACTGTTCCTGGCCGGCCGGGACGTCGTCCTCGGGGAAGATCGCGCCCACCGGACACTCGGCGACGCACAGGGTGCAGTCGATGCAGCTCTCCGGGTCGATGACAAGGAAGTTGGGGCCTTCGTGGAAGCAGTCCACCGGGCACACCTCGACGCAGTCGGTGTGCTTGCACTTGATGCAGTTCTCGGTGACGACGTGGGTCATGGCGACGCGTGGCGCGGGGCCTTCCACGATGGCGCTCCGTGCGCGGCGGCGCCATGACATGGGTCAAGCCGGGTCGTGCGCGCATGGGCGATAATGCACGCATGCGTGCCCCGCTCGAACGCAATGCGCTGCCCGATGCCGACGCCATCGCGCGGCTGGTGGATGCCTTCTACGACAAGGTCCGGGCCGATCCGGTGATCGGGCCGATCTTCAACCAGGCCGTGCACGACTGGCCGGAGCACAAGCGGCTGCTGGCCTCGTTCTGGTGCTCGGTGGTGCTGCGCGCGCAGACCTACCGCGGCAACCCGATGCAGGCGCACCGGCCGTGGCCGATCGAGGCGCGCCATTTCGACCACTGGCTCGCGCTGTGGAAACAGACCGCCGGCGAGCTGATGCCGGAGGCGGAGGCGGCGACGATGGTCGCGTTCGCCGAGCGCATCGGCCAGAGCCTGCGCTACGGGCTCGGGCTGCAGGGCGGGGCCAGTCCGCTGCGGGTGCCGATCGCCTCGCTCTGAGGAACAATGGCGGCCCCGGGGGCCTCGTCGCGGGCCCCGCAAGCCACGGAGTGCCATGTCCATCCTGCGAATGACCGACCTCGACCTCGCCGGCAAGCGCGTGCTGGTGCGCGAGGACCTCAACGTGCCCATCGACGACCAGGGGCGGATCACCTCGGAACTGCGCATCGAGGCCGCCTTGCCGACGCTGCGGCGCGCGCTGGGGCAGGGCGCGGCGGTGATGGTGATGTCGCACCTGGGACGGCCGAAGGAAGGCCAGTGGAGCGAGGCCGACTCGCTGGCGCCGGTGGCCAAGCGCCTGGGCGAGTTGCTCGGGCAGGAGGTGCCGCTGGTGCGCGACTACCTCGACGGCGTCGAGGTCGCGCCGGGGCAGCTGGTGCTGCTCGAGAACTGCCGCATGAACGTCGGCGAGAAGGCCGACGACGCGGCGCTGGCCGCGAAGTACGCGGCCCTGTGCGACGTGTTCGTGATGGACGCCTTCGGCACCGCGCACCGCGCGCAGGCCTCCACGCATGGCGTGATCCGCGCGGCGGAAGTCGCCTGCGGCGGCCCGCTGCTGATGGCCGAGCTCGACGCCCTGGCCAAGGCGCTGGACGCGCCGGCGCGCCCGCTGCTGGCGATCGTCGCCGGCTCCAAGGTCAGCACCAAGCTCGAACTGCTGTCCTCGCTGGTCGGCAAGGTGGACCAGCTCATCGTCGGCGGCGGCATCGCCAACACCTTCCTCGCCGCCGAGGGCCACCCGGTCGGGAAGTCGCTGATGGAAGCCGACCTGGTGGACACCGCGCGCGCCATCCTGCAGCAGGCGAAGGCCCGCGGCGCCGAGATCCCGATGCCCACCGACGTCGTGGTCGCGCCGCGTTTCGCCGCCGACGCGCCGGCGACGGTGAAGGCGGTGGAGGCGGTAGGCGACGACGACATGATCCTCGACATCGGCCCGGACACCGCGCGGCGCTACGCCGCGATCGCCGGCGAGGCCGGCACGGTGGTCTGGAACGGGCCGGTCGGCGTGTTCGAGTTCGACGCGTTCGGCAACGGAACCGAGGTACTGGCGCGCGCCATCGCCGCCTCGGACGCGTTCTCGATCGCCGGCGGCGGCGACACCCTGGCCGCGGTGGACAAGTACGGCATCGCCGACGGGATCTCCTACATCTCGACCGGTGGCGGCGCGTTCCTCGAGTTCCTCGAGGGCAAGGAGCTGCCCGCGGTCTCGGCGCTCAAGGCGAGGTCGCGGTGAGCGACCACCGGCGCCGGACGCGGATCGTCGCCACGCTCGGTCCCGCCACCGACGCGCCGGGCATGCTGGAGTCGCTGCTGCGGGCCGGCGTGGACGTGGTCCGGCTCAACTTCTCGCACGGGGATCCGGAATCGCAGGTCGCGCGCGCGGACGCGGTGCGCGCCGCGGCGGCCGCGGTCGGGGTCGAGGTCGGCATCCTCGCCGACCTGCCCGGGCCCAAGCTGCGCATCGAGCGCTTCGCCGAGGGCCGGGTGCAGCTGCGCGCGGGCCAGCGTTTCGACCTCGTGGCCAGTGCCGACGCCCCGCCCGGGGATGCCAGCCAGGTCGGCGTCAGCTACCTCGGGCTGCCGCAGGATGTTGGCCGCGGCGACATCCTGCTGCTCGACGACGGCCTGGTGCAGCTCCGGGTCGAGCAGGTCGAGGGCGAGCGCATCGCCACCACGGTGCTCCACGACGGCGTGCTCTCCGACCGCAAGGGCCTGAACCGCCACGGGGGCGGCCTGTCGCTTGGCGCGCTGACCGAGGACGACCGGGCGCTGATCGGGGTCGCCGCGCGCCTCGGCGCGGACTTCATCGCGGTCTCGTTCTGCCGCAACGCGGCCGACATGATGGAGGCGCGCGACATCGCCCGCAGCCACGGCAGCGACGCCAGCCTGTGCGCCAAGATCGAACGGGCCGAGGCGATCGCCAACCTGCGCGAGGTGATCCAGGCCAGCGACGCGGTAATGGTCGCGCGCGGCGACCTCGCGGTGGAGATCGGCGACGCCGAGCTGCCGGGCCTGCAGAAGAAGATCATTCGCGAGTCGCTGGCCTGCAGCAAGGTGGTGATCACCGCCACCCAGATGCTGCAGTCCATGGTGGACAGCCCGATGCCGACCCGCGCCGAGGTGCTGGACGTGGCCAACGCGGTGATCGACGGCACCGACGCGGTGATGCTGTCGCAGGAGACCGCCGCCGGGCACTTCCCGTTGAAAGCGGTCGAGGCGATGGCGCGCATCTGCATCGGCGCCGAGAAGCAGTTCGAGATGGACACCGACTTCGAGAAGGCCCAGCGCGACCTGCAGCGCGCCGACCAGGCCATCGCGATGGCCGCGATGTTCCTGTCCGAGCACATCGGCGTGCGCGCGATCGTGGCCATGACGGAGTCCGGCGGCACGCCGCGCTACCTGTCGCGGTTCCGCGCCAGCGTGCCGATCTACGGGCTTTCCCGGCACCCGGGCGCCCGCCGTCGCATGGCGCTGATGCGCGACGTGTTCCCGGTGGCCTTCGACAGCCGCGGGCTGGCGACCCGCGAGGCCGCCCGGGAAGCGGTACGCGTGCTGTACGAGCAGGGGTTCCTGGCCGAGGGCGACCGCATCATCTTCACCAGCGGCGACCACATGGAGCAGCACGGGGCCACCAACACCTTGCGCTTGCTGAAGGTCGGTTCAGCCGGGCAAGCGGAAGGTCTGGGAGTCATCTGAACGGCGACCGCCCATGGGCCAGGCACGGCCCATGGCGAGTTCCACCGGCGCCGGGGCCAAAAGGCGCGGGATATCGGCGATAATCAGCAGTCCACCCGGACTGCGGATGACCATGAGCATCGAACAACTCGCCGACACCGCCCGCGCCATGGTCGCGCCGGGCAAGGGCATCATCGCCATCGACGAATCCACCGGCACCATCGCCAAGCGCTTCGCCGGCGTGGGCGTCGAGAACACCGAGGAGAACCGCCGCGCCTACCGCGAGATGCTGCTGACCACGCCCGGCCTGGGCGAGCACATTTCCGGCGCGATCCTGTTCGACGAGACCCTGCGCCAGTCGACCAGGGACGGCGTGCCGTTCGCGAAGGTGATGCAGGACGCCGGCGTCATCCCCGGCATCAAGGTCGACAAGGGCACCCATCCGCTGGCCGGGTTCCCGGGCGAGGTGGTCACCGAGGGCCTGGACGGCCTGCGCGACCGGCTGAAGGAGTACTACGGCCTCGGCGCGCGTTTCGCCAAGTGGCGCGCGGTGATCAACATCGGCGAGGACATCCCGTCGGGCACCTGCATCGAGGCCAACAGCCATGCGCTGGCCCGCTATGCCGCGCTGTGCCAGGAGCAGGGCCTGGTGCCGATGGTCGAGCCGGAAGTGCTGATGGACGGCAGCCACGACATCGAGACCTGCTTCGAGGTCACCGAGGTGGTGCTGCGCTCGCTGTTCGACGCGCTGTTCAACCAGGGCGTGATGCTCGAGGGCACGATCCTCAAGGCGTCCATGGTGCTGCCGGGCAAGGACTGCGAGGAGCAGGCCAGCGTCGAGGAAGTGGCCGAGTCCACCCTCATGTGCCTGAAGTCGGCGGTCCCGGCGATCCTGCCGGGCATCGTGTTCCTGTCCGGCGGGCAGTCCGACGAGGACGCCACCGCGCACCTGGACGCGATGAACCGCATGGGCCCGAACCCGTGGCCGCTGAGCTTCAGCTACGGCCGCGCGATGCAGTCCGCGGCGCTGAAGATCTGGGCCGGCAACCCCGCGGCCAACGTCGCCGACGCCCAGGCCATGGTGTTCGAGCGCGCGCGCGACAACGGCCTCGCCGCGCTGGGCCGCTGGTCGAAGGGCTAGAGCCCGGCCAGCCAGGCGTCGTCCGAACCCTCGGCGACGTCCTCGAACAGGAAGGTGGACAGGTAGCGCTCGCCGGTATCCGGCAGCATCGCCAGGACCACCGCGCCCGCTTCGGCGGACTTCGCCACCTCCAGCGCCGCGGCCACCGTGGCGCCGGAGGAGATCCCGGCGAAGATGCCTTCCTCGCGCGCCAGCCGGCGCGCGGTGTCGCGCGCGACCACGTCGTCCACCTTGACGATGCCGTCCACCACGCCGCGGTCCAGCACCGCGGGCACGAAGTCCGGGGTCCAGCCCTGGATCTTGTGCGGCACGAACTCGCCGCCCGACAGCAGCGCCGCCCCCGCTGGTTCGCACGCGGTGACCTTCACCCCCGGGCGTGCCGCGCGCAGCACCTGGCCCACGCCGCTGAGGGTGCCGCCGGTGCCCCAGCCGCTGACGAAGTGGTCGAGCCGGCGCCCGGCGAAGTCGCGCAGGATCTCCGCGGCCGTGGTCTCGCGGTGGTAGGCGGGGTTGGCCGGGTTCTCGAACTGGCGGGCCAAGAACCAGCCGTGCTCCCGCGCCAGCTCCTCCGCCCGGCGCACCATGCCGGTGCCGCGCTCGGCGGCCGGGGTCAGGATCACGCGTGCCCCATAGGCGCGCATCAGCTTGCGGCGCTCGATCGAGAAGCTGTCGCTCATCACCGCCACGAACGGGTAGCCGCGCGCGGCGCAGACCATCGCCAGCGCGATGCCGGTGTTGCCCGAGGTCGCCTCGACCACGGTGTCGCCCGGCTTCAGCTCCCCGCGAGCCTCGGCGTCGAGGATGATTGCCAGCGCCAGCCGGTCCTTGACCGAGCCGCCGGGGTTGAACGCCTCCACCTTGGCGTAGAGCTCCACGCCGCGTGGTGCCATGCGCTGCAGGCGCACGACGGGCGTGCGGCCGATGGTGTCGAGGATGCTGTCGTGGAGCATCGGGTCCTCCGGGGAGTGCGACGGGGGTCACGCCAGCCTGCAGCGTAACGCGCGGGGCCGCCAACGGTTGACTTTCCGGGGGTGGAGAATTGCAGGTCCGATGGCAGGGGTATGTGGCCATCCCCGCGGTTAAACTCGCGTGTTCCCCGCCCAACCGTAGACCGAAGCCCATGTTCCCCCGTCGCGCCTGCCTGCTCACGATCCTGGCCCTGGCCCTCGCCGCCTGCGGTGGCGAAGCCGGCCGCGAGGGCATGGGCGAGGGCGCGGTCACGGTGACCACCACGGTGGTGCGCGAGCAGGCCTTCAACGACACCCTGCAGGCGATCGGCACCGCGCGTGCGCGCGAATCGATCACGGTCACCGCCAAGGTCAGCGAGGTGGTGCGCGAGGTGCACTTCGAAAGCGGCGACCGGGTCGGCAAGGGCGCGGTGCTGGTCACCCTGTCCGGGCAGCAGCAGCAGGCCGCGCTGCGCGAGGCCGAGGCGGCGGCCACCGAGGCCGAGCGCCTGTACCGGCGCCAGCAGGAACTGGCGGGGCAGCAGCTCATCGCGCGCTCGCAGTTGGACAGCCAGCGCGCGGCGCGGGACACGGCAAGGGCGCGGGTCGAGCAGGTGCGCGCGCAGCTCGGCGAACGCGTCATCCGCGCGCCGTTCGCGGGCGTGCTCGGCATCCGCCAGGTCAGTCCCGGCGCGCTGGTCTCGCCGGGGACGCCGATCGCGACCCTGGACGACCTCACCCGCATGTACGTCGACTTCCCGGTACCCGAGGGCGCGCTGGCGCACGTGGCCCCGGGCCAGACCGTACGCGGCCGCGTCGGGGCCTGGCCCGACCGGCGCTTCGAAGGCACCGTCGAGACCGTGGATGCGCGCGTCGACCCGTCCACGCGCTCGGTCGTCGTGCGGGCCAGCTTCCCGAACCCCGACCGGCTGCTGCGTCCCGGCATGCTGGTGACGGTGCAGCTCGAGCAGCAGGAGCGGCAGGCGCTGCTGGTGCCGGAGATCGCGATCGTGCAGGTCGGCCAGTCCTCGTTCGCCTGGCGGGTGAAGCAGGACGGTTCGGTGGAGCAGGCGCCGGTGTCGCTGGGGGCGCGCGCCGCCGGCCAGGTCGAGATCCTGCGCGGGCTGGAGGCGGGGGACCGGATCGTGGTCGACGGCACCGGCAAGCTGCGCCCCGGTTCGACCATCGAGGACACCACGACCGGTGGCGGTGACGGCGCCGCGCCGGCCGCGGAGGCCGCAGGGGAGACCGGGCAGTGAAACTCTCGGACGTCTCGATCGAGCGGCCGGTGTTCGCCACCGTGATGAGCCTGCTGCTGATCGTGCTCGGCATCATGGCGTACTCGCGCCTGACCCTGCGCGAGCTGCCGGCGATCGACCCGCCGATCGTGTCGGTGGACGTGAACTACCCCGGCGCCTCGGCCGCGGTGGTCGAGACCCGCGTGACCCAGGTGCTGGAAGACGCGCTGTCCGGCATCGAGGGCATCGAGACCATCCAGTCGCGCAGCCGCAACGGGCGCGCGTCGGTGACCCTGGAATTCACCCTCAACCGCGACATCGAGGCCGCCGCCAACGACGTGCGCGACGCGATCAGCGGCGTCGCCGACCGCATGCCGGACGAGGCCGACCCGCCCGAGGTCGAGAAGGCCGACAGCGATTCGGACACCATCATCTGGCTCAACATGAGCTCGACCACGATGGACACGCTGGAGCTGTCGGACTACGCCGACCGCTACATCGTGGACCGCCTGTCGAGCCTGGACGGCGTCGCCCAGGTGCGCATCGGCGGGCGCCAGCGCTACGCCATGCGTATCTGGCTGGACAGCGCCGCGATGGCCGCGCGCGGCATCACCGCGAACGACATCGAGGCCGCGCTGCGCGCGGAGAACGTGGAGCTGCCGGCGGGCCGGATCGAGTCCGGCACGCGCGACTTCACCCTGCGCGTGGAGCGCAACTACCGCGAGCCGCGCGACTTCGAGATGATCCCGCTGCGCGAGGGCGCCGACGGCTACATCGTGCGCCTGGGCGACGTCGCCGACGTCGAGCTGGCCTCGGCCGAGCGCCGCGCCTACTACCACAGCAACGGCCAGCCCAACATCGGCCTGGGCATCGTCAAGACCTCGACCGCGAACGCGCTCGACGTCACTCGCGCCGCGCGCGCGCAGGCGGCGGAGATCCAGAAGACGCTGCCGGAGGGGATGGAGATCTTCGTCGCCTTCGACGACACGGTGTTCATCGACGCCTCGATCAAGCGCGTCTACTGGACCTTGGCCGAGGCGATCGCGCTGGTGCTGCTGGTGATCTGGCTGTTCCTGGGTAGCTTCCGCGCGGCGATGATCCCGGCGCTGACCGTGCCGGTGTGCTTGCTGGCGGCGTTCATCCCGCTGTACCTGTTCGGCTACTCGATCAACCTGCTGACCCTGCTGGCGCTGGTGCTCTCGATCGGCCTGGTGGTGGACGACGCGATCGTGGTGCTGGAGAACATCCAGCGGCGCGTGGACCTGGGCGAGCCGCGGCTGCTGGCGGCTGTGCGCGGCACCCGCCAGGTGGCGTTCGCGGTGATCGCGACCACCACGGTGCTGGTCGCGGTGTTCCTGCCGGTCGGCTTCATGGAAGGCAACACCGGCCGCCTGTTCCGCGAGCTGTCGGTGGCGCTGGCCGGCGCGGTCGCGTTGTCCGCGTTCGTCGCGCTGACGCTGACGCCGATGATGTCCTCGAAGCTGCTGCGTCCGCACAGCGAGGAGAAGGGCACCCGCTTGCACCGCTGGGTCAACGCCGGGCTGGCACGCATGGCCGACGCCTACAAGCGCGGGCTGCAGCGCACGCTGGGCCGGACCTGGCTGATCGGTGGGCTGATGGTGCTGGCCGGCCTCGCGAGCTGGGGGCTGGTGAAAGTGGTGCCCTCGGAGCTGGCGCCGGCCGAGGACCGCGGCGCGTTCTTCGTGTCCATCGTCGGCCCCGAGGGCGCCGGTTTCGACTACACCGTGGAGCAGGTGCGGGAGGTCGAGAAGATCTTCGCCAGCCGGCTCGGCGAGGGCGGCGCGATCCGCCGCTACAACACCCGCGCGCCCGGCGGCTGGGGCGCGAGCGAGGAGATGCACACCGGCAACGTCATCGTGTTCCTGGAGGACTGGACGCAGCGCGAGCAGACCACCGCCGAGGTCGCCGAGTCGCTGCGGCGCGACCTCGACCGGCTCACCGGCGTGCGCGCGCAGCCGCGCGTGGGCGGCGGCCTGGTCGGCAGCCGCGGCCAGCCGGTGCAGATCGTGCTCGGCGGGCCCGAATACGCCGAGATCGCGGAGTGGCGCGACATCGTGATGCAGCGGATGGAGCAGAACCCGGGCTTCTTCTCGGTGGATTCCGACTACAAGGAGACCCGCCCGCAGATGCGCGTGCACATCGACCGCCAGCGTGCCGCCGACATCGGCGTCAGCGTCACCGACATCGGGCGCGCGCTGGAGACGATGATGGGCGGGCGCCGGGTCACCACCTTCGTGCAGGACGGCGAGGAGTACGACGTGATCGTGCAGGCCGGCCGCGACGGCCGCGCCGCGCCCGCCGACCTCAAGGCGATCCAGGTGCGCGCGCGCAACGGCGAGCTGGTGCCGCTGTCCAACCTGGTCACCCTGAGCGAGCTCGCCGAGGCCGGCAGCCTCAACCGCTTCAACCGCCTGCGCGCGATCACCATCACCGCGGGCCTGGCCCCCGGCTACACCATGGGCGAGGCGCTCGAGTTCCTCAACGGCGTGGTGCGCAGCGAGCTGCCCGAGTACGCGCAGGTGGACTGGAAGGGCGAGTCGCGCGAGTACCAGAAGGCCGGCAGCGCGGTGCTGCTGACCTTCGCGCTGGCGCTGCTGGTGGTGTACCTGGTGCTGGCGGCGCAGTTCGAGAGCTTCATCCACCCGCTGGTGATCATGCTGACGGTGCCGCTGGGCGTGCTCGGCGCGCTGCTCGGCCTGTGGCTGACCGGCAACACGCTCAACCTGTTCTCGCAGATCGGCATCGTCATGCTGGTCGGCCTCGCGGCCAAGAACGGCATCCTGATCGTGGAGTTCGCCAACCAGCTGCGCGATGCCGGGCGCAGCGTGCACGAGGCGATCGTGGAGTCGGCCGGGGTGCGCCTGCGGCCGATCCTGATGACCTCGATCGCGACCATGGTCGGCGCGGTGCCGCTGGTGGTCGCGGGCGGCCCCGGATCGGCCAGCCGCGCCACCATCGGCGTGGTGGTGATCGCCGGTGTCGGCTTCTCGACCCTGCTATCGCTGTTCGTGGTGCCGGCGTTCTACGCGCTGCTGGCGCCGTACACGCGCTCGCCGCACGCGATCGCGCACGAGTTGCGCGAGGCCGAGGCGCGGCTCCGGCCGGTGGACGGCGAGGCGTGAGCGCGGCGCCCGCGGGCTGGCTCGCGGGGCGCTGCGTGACCTGCGGCGGCGCGAGCCGCTTCCTCGCGGTGCCGGCCGCCGACGGATCGCTGCGCGAGTCCCTGCGCTGCGAAGCCTGCGGCTGCATCGCGCGCCAGCGGGCGGTCGCCGGGTTGCTGCTCGATGCGGTCGGCCCCGGCGCGGAGGTCTACCTGACCGAACAGGCCAGCGCGCTGTACCTGGCGCTGCGGCGGCGCCTGCCGCGCCTGCACGGCAGCGAGTGGACCGCCGCTGCGTGGCAGCGACTGCGGATGTCGGCCTGGTTGTGGCGCCACGGCGTGCCGCGACTGGTGCGGCGCGAGGACGTGACCGCGCTGGGTTTCGGCGACGCCGGGCTCGACGCGGTCGCCAGCCTCGACGTGCTCGAGCACGTGTCCGATTACCGGCGCGCGCTGCGCGAGTTCGCGCGCGTGCTGCGCCCGGGCGGACTGCTGCTGCTGTGCGTGCCCTACGACCCGGCGCTGGCCGGCGTGGACACGCTGGCCACCGTGGATGCCGCCGGCACGGTCACCCACCTGCGGCCGCCGGAATACCACGGCGATCCGCTGGGCGGCGGGGTGCTCTGCTTCCACCGCTTCGGCGACGGGCTCCCGGAAGCGGTCGCGGCCGCCGGCTTCGAAGACGTCGAAGCCATGCCGGTGCGGGACGCGGCCGCGGGCCTGCCGCAGCCGGTCTGGGTCATTCGCGCGGTGCGCTCCCGAAGTCTCCCTCCGCCTGCGCCGCCAGGTAGGTGAACACCGCATAGGCGGCGACGTTCTGGCGCAGGGTCGCGGGATCGATCTTGTCGAGGGTGTCGTCCGGCGTGTGGTGCAGGTCGAAGTAGTCGCTGCCGTCGTGGCCGAGCCAGGCCCAGGCCGCGCCGGCGCGTGCGAACGGGCCGATGTCCGACTCCGGGCCGCCCTCGCCGGGGCGCCACTCCACGCCCAGCGGCGCCAGCGCCTCGGCGATCCGCGCGATCGCGTCCTTCGCGTGGTCCGCGACCCCGGCGTCGAAGCCGTAGATGCGGCCGGCGCCGAAATCGCTCTCGGCCATGATCGCGTGCCGCGCGATCTCGCCGGCGTGTTCACGGGCGTAGGCGAAGCCACCGTGCAGGCCCTGTTCCTCGTTGGCGAAGGCGACCACGCGGATCGTGCGCGCGGGACGCTCCGGCAGGTCCGCGATCAGCCTGGCCGCGGCCATGGTGATGCCGATGCCGGCGGCGTCGTCGATCGCCCCGGTGCCCTCGTCCCAGGAATCCAGGTGGCCGCCGATCAGCACGACCTCGTCGGGCCGGCTGCTGCCGGTGATCTCGCCGATCACGTTCTGCGAGGTGTATTCGCCGTCCCAGCCGCAATCCAGCGACACGCGCACGCGCGTGCCGGGATCGAGCGCGACCAGGCGCGCGAGCTGGTCGGCGTCCGGGTTGGCGAGGGCGGCGGAGGGAATCGGCTCCAGGCCCTCGGCGAAACGGGTGATGCCGGTATGCCCGAAGCGCTGGTTGCCGGTGCCGGCCGAACGCATCAGGAAGGCGCTGGCGCCGGCACGGATCGCCGCCGAGGGGCCGGCGCCGCGCAGGCGCGAGGCCGGGCCGTAGCCGTGCCCGTCGCGGGCGCGCTCCATGCGGTAGTCCACGAACGCGATCTTCCCGGCGAGCGAGCCCGGGCGCGCCTGCTCCAGCGAGGCCAGGTCCGGGAAGCGCACCACCACGCCCTCGACGGTGCCGCCCGGGCTGCCGCCCAGGGCGCTGAGCACCAGCGGCTGCGCGTGCCTGCCGAGTACCTCGGCCGACTGGCCGCGGCGCTCCCACTTCGGGAAGGTCACCGGCTCGGTCCAGACCTTGTCGAAGCCGAGCTCCGCGAACTTCGCCTTCGCCCACTCGACCGCGCGGGCGTCGGCCTCGCTGCCTGCCAGGCGCGGCCCGACCTCGGTGGTCAGCGATTCGGTCACCTGCCAGCCGGTGTCGTCGCGCAACGCGGTCGCACGCAGTTCCGCGGCGGTGGCCAGCGCGGCGTCCGAAATTGTGGTGGGCTGTTGCGCGGCCGCCGGCGTGGCAAGGACGAAGGACGCGGCAAGGGCGAACAGCAACGGAGCGAGGCGCATGCAATCCTCCGGCGGGCACGAGGGGAAAGACCGCAGCTTAACAAGCGCGGCCCTCCGCATTTTGTGCCTCAAGTCATGCCGCGCTCAGCGGCTGCGCAGGCTGTCGCGGATCTCGCGCAGCAGCAGGACTTCCTCGGGCGGCGCCTCCGGCGGCGGTTCGGCGGCTTCCTCCTGCTTGCGCAGGCGGTTGTAGGCGCGCAGGAACAGGAACACCACCAGCGCGATCAGCAGGAAGTCGATGACGGTCTGGATGAAGGCGCCATACGCGATCGCCACCTCGGCGACTTCCGCGCCGGCGGCGTCCACGCCCGCGGGCGTGACCACGTACTTCCAGTCCGAGACACTGACGCCGCCGGTGGCCACGCCGACCAGCGGCATGACGATGCCGTCCACCAGCGCGGTCACGATCTTGCCGAACGCGGCGCCGATGACCACCGCGACCGCCAGGTCCACCACGTTGCCCCTGGCGATGAACTCCTTGAACTCGGCAACCATTCCCATTGGCTCGTCCCCTCCGGTTGTTCCCCCGTCCACCGGAGGCTACCGCGCCAGCACGCGTCCGTGAACCTCCACCACGCCATCGAGGCTGGCGCGCCAGTCGTCGCCGGGGCGCAGCGGGCCGACGCCGGCCGGCGTGCCCATGAACACCAGGTCCCCGGCACGCAGGGCGTAGAGCCTGGACAGTTCGACCAGGATGTCGGGCACGTCCCAGACCAGGTCGGCCAGGCGCCCGTGCTGGCGACGTTCGCCGTGCACGTCGAGGCTGAGCGTGAGCCCGCGCAGGTCGCCGACCGCGTCCGCCGGCACCAGTTCGCTCACCGGCGCGCTGGCATCGAAGGCCTTGCCGGTGTCCCAGGGCAGGCCCCTGGCCTTGGCCGCTGCCTGCAGGTCGCGCCGGGTCAGGTCGAGGCCGACGCCGTAGCCCAGCACCAGCGCCGCGGCCTGGCCGCGGTCGAGCACGCCGGGCTGGGCGTCGCGTCCCAAAGCCACGACCAGCTCCACCTCGTGGTGCAACTCGTCGGTTCCAGGCGGGTAGGGGACCTGGCCGCCCAGGACCACGGCATCGGGCGGCTTGAGGAAGAACACCGGGGTCCCGCGTGCGGCCGGGTCCGCGTGGGTGGCGCCCATCTCGCGGGCGTGCTCGGCGAAGTTGCGGCCGACGCAGTACACGCGCCGCACGGGGAAGCGGGCACCGGTGCCGCGCACCGGGATGCGTACCGCGACCGGGGCGGGCACGAGGTCGCGCATCGCTGGGCCGGGACTCAGGAGGGCTTGCCGACGACCCGGTATTCGGCGTCCACCACGCGCCCGGCCTGCGCGCGCGGCTTGCCGCGCTGGCGCCACAGGCGGGCGAGCAGGCCGGCGGCGATCATCGCGGCGCCGACGAACACGCTGACGAACACCAGCACCGCGAGCACCGCGACGCCGAGCAGGCCCATCAGCACGCGCAGCACCACGTTGCGGCGGAGCGGCGTCGCGCCGAAGCGGGCGAAGGCGGGGCGTTCGAGGCGGAAATGCAGTGCGGACATCGTCGTGGCGGCTCGTGGGACAATCGGCTTTCGCCGGTGGGGGCCAGTATCGGACGTGCTGCGTTCGGGTTTGTGAGAACTTCGTTAAAGATGACCGATACCAGACTGATAACCGCGTCACGGATTCCCGACGGGGGCTTCGCCGAAGCCGAGGGCCTGGTGGACGGCACGCTGGAATCGCTGGTGCTGCATCGCAGCGGCGCGGCCGTGCGCGCCTGGCTCAACGTCTGCCCGCACGCCGGCCGGCGCCTGGACTGGGCGCCGGGCGAATTCCTCAAGTCGAAGGACGGCCTGCTGGTCTGCGCCGTCCATGGCGCGAGCTTCGAGACCGTGGGCGGCGAGTGCGTCGCCGGCCCCTGCCGCGGCGACCACCTGCGCGCGGTCGCGGTCGAAGTCCGCGACGACGAAGTCCACCTGGTCAGAACAGCAAATTGACCGCCAGCACCTGCACCACGATGCAGCACAGCGACAGCGGCGCGCCCGCGCGCCACATGTCGCGCGCGGTGTAGCCGCCGGGACCGGTGATCATGGACATCACCGGGTTGGACGGGGTCATCAGGTTGTTCGAGGCCGCCAGCGCGGTGACCAGCGCGAACACCAGCGGATCGCCGCCCGCGGCCAGGGCGACGTTGATCGCCATCGGCACCATCACGATGGTGGCGCCGACCTGGCTGATCACCAGCGCGAAGCAGGTGGTGAGCAGCCCCACCAGGAACTGGATCACCCACATCGGCATGCCCTCGGGGAGCCGCTCCAGGGTGTGCCCGGCAACCCACGCGGCGGCGCCGCTGGAATCCATCGCCCAGCCCAGGGGGATCAGGCAGGCCATCAGGAACACCGTCTTCCAGTTGATGGCCGAATAGGCCTCGTCCATCTTCAGCACGCCGGTCAGCAGCATGCCGGCGACGCCGGTCATCAGCGCGATCGACGGCGGGATGCGCGTGGACAGCGCGATCATCATCGTGATCGCGAAGATCACCATGGCGATGCGGAACTTGTGCGGGCGCTGCTCGCCCTTCGGATAGTCGGTGACGACCACGAAGTCGCGGCCCTTGGCGGCGTCGGACAGGTCGGTCCAGATGCTGTGCAGGACCAGCATGTCGCCGGCACGGATCGGCAGCTCGCGGACGTTGTCGGTCAGCACTTCCTTGTCGCGGTTGATCGCGAGCAGGCTGATCCCGAGCTGCTTGCGCAATTGCAGGTCGCGCGCGGTCTTGCCGATGTACTTCGAGGTCGGCGGCACCACCGCCTCCGAGATGCCCGCGCGGCTGGGGTTGAACAGGTCGCCGAACTCGCGCAGCCGGGTGGACAGGCGCAGGAAGTTGTTCTGCGCGAAATCCGTGACTTCCTGCTTGCCGCCCATCACCCCGAGCACGCTGCCGACCCAGATGCGGGCGTCGCCTGGCGGCGCCAGGCGCGATTCGTTGCCGGTCTTGAGCGCCAGCAGCAGCGGCGCCCCGTGCAGCGTCTCGGCCTCGCCAACCGACATGCCGACCAGCGGGCTGTCGGCGCCGACGGTGAGCTCGAACACCTCGCCCTCGATGCCGTAGGTGTTGGCGAAGTAGCTCTGCGTGCGCGCCGGGGTCACGCCCTTGTCGCTCTCCTCGGGCAGCGCCTTGCCGCCGAAATAGCGGAAGTAGCCCAGCGACAGCAGCAGCAGCGCCAGGCCGATCGGCAGCGGCGCGAACATCTGCAGCGGCTCCAGGGTGGCCACGCCGGAGGGCAGGTTGGCGTTGGCCGACACCAGCAGGTCGTTGAGCAGGATCAGCGGCGAGTTGCCGACCATGGTCAGCGAGCCGCCCATCACGATCGCCGCGGCCAGCGGCAGCAGCATGCGCGACAGCGCCACGCCGGTGCGCGAGGACAGCCGCGAGGCCACCGGCAGGTACAGCGCCAGCACCGACGGGTTCTGCATCACCGAGGAATTGAGGCCGGCGACGGCGGTGGTCAGCAGCAGCAGTCGCTGCTCGACGCCCTGCGCGCGGCGCAGCAGCCAGCCGGCGAGCCGGTTGAGGGCGCCGGTGCGGTCGAGCCCGGCGCCCAGGACCATGGTCGCCATCACGCTGATCACGGCGTTGCCGGAGAAGCCGTCGAACAGGTCCTCCGGCGCGACCAGGCCGGTCAGGCCCAGCAGCACCAGCACCGACAGCGCGACCACGTCGGCGCGTACGCGCTCGAACACGAACAGGACCATGGTGAGGCCGACGAGCCCGAGCACCAGCATCATGTCGGGCGTGAGCGTCAGCGCGGTATCCACCAGTCCTCGGTCCCAGTCCCTGTTGCTAGATCCTGTCGTACAGCAGATCCCGGACACCGTGGCCGAGTTTCAGGCCCCGGTCCTCGAAGTGGGTCCGGGGCCGCCAGGGCGGCCGCGGCACGTGCCCGCGCGGGCCGGCACGGTTGCGCAGGCCGGGCGTCGCGTCGAGCACGTCCCACATCTGTTCCGCATAGTCGTGCCAATCGGTGGCGAGGTGCAAGCGGCCGCCCGGGCGCAGCTTGCGCACCAGCAGCGCGGCGAAGGCGGGATTCACCAGCCGGCGCTTGTGGTGGCGCTTCTTGTGCCAGGGATCCGGGAAGTAGATGCGGACCTCGTCGAGGCCGGCGTCGGCGATCTCGTTCTCCAGCACTTCGACCGCGTCGTGGTGGTAGACGCGGACGTTGCCGGTGCCGTCCTCCGCCAGCGCGTTGAGCAGGCGGCCGACGCCGGGGGCGTGCACCTCGATGCCGATGAAGTCGCGCCCGGGGTCGTTGGCGGCGGCAAAGCGCAGCGCCTCGCCGTTGCCGAAGCCGATCTCGAGCACCCGCGGCGCCTCGCGCCCAAACTCAGCGGCGAAGTCGCGCGGGGCGCCACGGCTCTCGATGGGCGCGTAGTCGAGGCCGTAGCGCGGCCACAGCGCGTCGAAGGCACGCTGCTGCGCGGGAGTGAAGCGGCCCTGGCGCAGCACGAAGCTGCGCACGCGGCGGCGGCCATCCTCGACCGTGAACGGCTTCGGCGGCGCCTTGGCGCCGGCGCTGGAAAAGGGGTCGGTCATCGGTCGGTCATGCCACGGCCGGCCATGCCGGCCTCATCCGACCAGGCCGTCGAGCGGCGAGGAGGCGCTGGCGTAGCGCTTGCGCGGGATGCGCCCGGCGCGGAAGGCGTCGCGGCCGGCCTGCACCGCGAGCTTCATCGCGCGCGCCATCAGCACCGGGTCCCTGGCGCCGGCGATCGCGGTGTTCATCAGCACGCCGTCGCAGCCGAGCTCCATCGCGATGCTCGCGTCGGAGGCGGTGCCGACGCCGGCATCCACGATGATCGGCACCTTGGCGTTCTCGACGATCTCGAGCAGGTTGTAGCGGTTCTGGATGCCGAGGCCGGATCCGATCGGCGCCGCCAGCGGCATCACCGCGACGCAGCCGATCTCCTCCAGCCGCCTGGCCAGGATCGGGTCGTCGGAGGTGTAGACCATCACCTGGAAGCCGTCGGCGACCAGCTGCTCGGCGGCGTCCAGGGTCTGCACCACGTCGGGGAACAGGGTCTTCTGGTCGCCGAGCACCTCGAGCTTCACCAGCGCGTGGCCGTCGAGCAGTTCGCGCGCGAGGCGGCAGGTGCGCACGGCCTCGGCCGCGGTGTAGCAGCCGGCGGTGTTGGGCAGCAGGGTGTAGCGGTCGGGCGGCAGCACGTCGAGCAGGTTCGGCTCGTTCGGATCCTGCCCGATGTTTGTCCGACGGATCGCCACGGTGACGATCTCCGCGCCGGCGGCCTCGGTGGCTTCGCGGGTCTGTTCGAGATCGCGGAACTTGCCGGTGCCGGTGAGCAGGCGGGAACGGTAAGGCTTGCCGGCGATCACCAGGGGATCGTCGCCGGCGGACTGCAGGTGCTGGTTCATGCCCCGATTTTAACGTTCAACCGCCACCGAGCGCGTGCACGATCTCGACGCGGTCGCCTGCGCGCAGTTCGTGGCTGGCGTGGGTGCTGCGTGGCACGATCTCGCCGTTGACCTCGACCGCCACCCGGCGACCGCCGTAGCCGGCGGCCTCGAGCAGTTCGGCCACCGTGCAGGCGCCGGGCAGCTCGCGCGGCGCGCCGTTCAACTGGATGTCCATGCCGCCATTGTCCCCGTTCGGGCCTTCCACGGCCACGGGATTCGTGAAACGATCAGGCATCGTTCACGCCGTCCATGGAGCGTCGCATGTCGCAGTCCCGCAAGCCCCTCCGCACCCTGCTCGCCGCCGCGCTGGCCCTGGCCGCGGCCCCCGCGCTGGCGCAGGACTCGCCGTTCTCGCAGACGTACTTCTTCGGCGACAGCCTCACCGACAGCGGCCACTTCCGCCCGGTGCTGGTGCAGATGATCGGCCCCGACGGCGCCCTGATCGGCAAGTTCACCACCAACCCGGGCCTGGTCTGGGCGGAATACCTGGCCGCGTACTACGGCACCGACGCCTCCACCGACGGCGACGGCGGCACCAACTACGCGGTCGGCGGCGCCCGCGCCGGCGTGGACACCGTCGGCGGGCTCGGCCCGACGCCGTCCCTCGCCACCCAGGTGGGCAGCTACCTCGCGGCCACCGGCGGCAGCGCCGACCCGAACGCGCTGTACGCGGTCTGGGCCGGCGCCAACGACCTGTTCGCAGTGCAGGCTGATCCCTCGCAGGCGCAGGCGATCATCGGCACCGCGATCGGCGCCGAGGTCGGCGCGATCGGCGCCCTGCAGCAGGCCGGCGCGCGCTACGTGCTGGTCGCGAACATGCCGGACATCGGCCTGACCCCGGCCGCGCGTGCTGGCGGCGAGCTCGGCATGGCCCAGGGCACGGCGCTCGCGCAGGCCTACAACGAGGCGCTGTTCGGCGCCCTGGCCAGCCAGGGGTTGAGCGTGATCCCGGTGGACACCTTCCACTTCCTGCAGGAGGTGGTCGCCAACCCCGGCGCGTACGGGCTCACCAACGTGACCACCCCGGGCTGCGCGGTGCAGCCGGCACCGGCCGGCGGCAGCGCCCTGTTCTGTAACCCGGGCTCCTACGTGACGCCGGGGGTCGGGAGCACCTGGATGTTCGCCGACGGCATCCACCCCACCACCGCCACCCACGCGATGATGGCGCAGCTGGCGGTCTCGATGATCGAGGGTCCGCGCCAGATGGCGGTGCTGCCGCACGTCGAGTCCGTGCTCGGGCGCGCCCGAGCCGGCCGCGTGGACGCGCGCGTGGCGGCGCGCCCGCAGGGCGACGGCTGGCGCTGGTGGGCGGACGTGCGCGGCGACTCGCTGCGCTACGGCCACGGCGACAGCTTCGACGGCATCGGCCCGGCGCTGACCTTCGGCATGGACCGCAGCAGCGGCAACCTGGTCTACGGCGGCTTCCTCGGCTACGGCCGCCAGGAGTCGGACTGGGGCCTGCGCCGCGGCAGCTTCGAGCAGGCCGATGCCACCCTGGGCGGCTACCTCGGCTGGCGTTCCGGCAGCCTCTGGGCCAACGGCCAGCTCAGCTATTCGCGCGTGGACGTGGACACCGAGCGCGAAGTGCAGCTCGGCCAGGCAACCCGCACCCATCTCGGCTCGACCGACGGCAGCAACCTCTCCGCCGGCGCCAGCGCGGGCTGGGACTTTGGCGACGGCGCCTTCGTGCACGGCCCGGTGGCCTCGGTGCTGGCGCAGCGGATCGAGCTCGACGGCTTCGCCGAGTCCGAGCCGGGGCTGTCCACCTCGCTGGCCTATCCGGACCAGGACTACGACTCGCTCATCGGCAGCATCGGCTGGCAGTTCAGCTGGTCGCCGGCCGAGCGCATCCACCCCTACGGCCGCGTGACCTGGGACCGCGAGTTCGAGGACGCGCCGGCGCAGGCCTTCGCCAGCGCGCAGTCGATCCCGGGGTCGCTGCCGTACGCGGTGCCCGGGCATGCCTTCGACGAGCGCTACGGCACCCTGGTGCTGGGGGCGCGCACGCAGGTGCTGGGGCTGGACGCGAACGTCGGCATGACCACGACCTTCAACCACGAGGGCGGCAACGACGCGAGCGTCTTCGTGACCGTCGGCAACCGCTTCTGACACAGCAGGAAATGGCTGGGATAGAATCTCCCGGCGGCGCGGGCGTAGCTCAATGGTAGAGCTGTAGCTTCCCAAGCTACTGACGAGGGTTCGATTCCCTTCGCCCGCTCCATTCCCCACATGAAACTCGCGATCCTTTCGCGCAACACCAGGCTGTACTCGACCCGACGGCTGGTCGAGGCCGCGCGCGGGCGCGGCCACAGCGTGCGCGTGCTCGACCCGCTGCGCTGCTACCTGCGCATCGGCGAGGACGGCTTCGGGCTCCGCTACAAGGGCCGCCCGGTGTGCGACTACGACGTGGTGGTGCCGCGCATCGGCGCCTCGATCACCCGCTACGGCACCGCGGTGCTGCGCCAGTTCGAGCTGCTCGGCAGCCACACCCCGAACCCGTCCGACGCGGTGCTGTGCGCGCGCGACAAGCTGCGCTGCCACCAGCTGCTGGCCGCGCACGGTATCGGCCTGCCGGCCACCGTGTTCGGCGACAGCCCGGACGACACCGCCGACCTGCTGTCGCTGCTCGGGCCGCCGCCGCACGTGATCAAGCTGGTCGAGGGCGCGCAGGGCAACGGCGTCATGCTGGCGGAGAAGCTCGCGGCCTCGCGCGGCATGATCGAGGCCCTGCGCGGGCTGTACGCGAACTTCCTGGTGCAGGAGTTCATCGGCGAGGCCGAGGGCGCCGACCTGCGCTGCTTCGTGGTCGGCGACCGGGTGGTCGCGGCCATGCGCCGGCAGGCGCCCGAGGGCGAGTTCCGCGCCAACCTGCATCGCGGCGGCAGCGCGCAGCCGGTCCGGCCGACGGCCGCGGAGCAGGCGGTCGCGGTCCGCGCCGCCCGGCTGGTGGGGCTGGGCGTGGCCGGGGTGGACCTGATCCGCTCCCGGCGCGGGCCGCTGGTGCTCGAGGTCAACGCCTCGCCGGGGCTGGAGGGGATCGAGGAGGCGAGCGGCCTGGACATCGCCGGCGCGGTGATCGATTTCGCCGTGGCCGGGCATCCGCGGCCGCGCCGTCGCAAGGCTGCGTGAGAACGCCATCGGGGGGGGGCTGTTTTACGAAAATTTAACATCGGCTTTAACGGTCGTTTAATCGATTCGCCGGTAGCCTTGTCCGGACCGCAGACCTGCTCTTCCAGCTCGACACACTCGTCAGTGCCGCTGTCCGGCGACGCAGATTTCGGTAAATCGGGGCAATGCTTGGCCCGGGCGCGGGAGCCGCGTCCGGGCCTTTGTTTGCGTGCGGCCGTTCACCGGCGCGTGTGCAAGAATCGAGGGAGGCCTTGCGAGGCGCCCGACAGAAGGAATCCAGATGCGCATCCTGGTGATCGAAGACAACACCGACATCGCCGCCAACCTCGGCGACTACCTGGAGGACCGGGGCCACACGGTGGATTTCGCCGCCGATGGCGTCACCGGCCTGCACCTGGCGGTGGTGCACGACTTCGATGCCGTGGTGCTGGACCTGAACCTGCCCGGCATGGACGGGCTGGAAGTCTGCCGGAAGCTGCGCAACGAGGCGCGCAAGCAGACGCCGGTGCTGATGCTGACCGCGCGCGACTCGCTGGACAACAAGCTGGCCGGCTTCGACTCCGGCGCCGACGACTACCTGATCAAGCCGTTCGCGCTGCAGGAGGTCGAGGTGCGCCTGAACGCGCTGGCGCGGCGCGGCCGCAGCGCGCAGACCCGGGTGCTGAACGTGGGCGACCTCGAGTACAACCTCGACACCCTCGAGGTGCGCCGCGGCGGCAAGCTGCTGCAGCTCAACCCGACCGCGCTCAAGATCCTGCAGGCGCTGATGGAGGCCTCGCCGGCGGTGGTCACCCGCCAGGACCTCGAGACCCGCGTCTGGGGCGAGGAGCTGCCCGACTCGGACTCGCTGCGCGTGCACATCCACGGCCTGCGCGCGGTGATCGACAAGCCGTTCGACTCGCAGCTGATCCAGACCCGCCATGGCATCGGTTACCGGATCGCCGCTCCCGATGCGGGAAGCTGAGCAGCAGGGCGGCGTCCGCCCGTCGCACAAGCCCCCCACGCGCTTCCGCAGGCGGCTGCGCACCCGCATCATCCTTTCGTACGTGCTCCTCGGCGTCGGCCTGACGCTGGCACTGGCGTTCGCCACCAACTACGCGCGCAACCGGGTCGAGAACCAGCTCATCGAAGACCTGATGAACCGGAACATCGACGAGTTCGCGCGCCGCTACTACGCCGATCCGCAGAGCAAGCCGGCGCTGCCCGTGCAGCAGATGATCGGCTATGTCCTCACTCCCGACAGCGAGCGCCTGCAGCGCGACTTCCCGGAATGGGCGGAGCTCTCCGACGGCATCTACGGCATGAACGGGATCGACGAGAACGGCAAGCCGTTCTCGTACAAGCTGGCGGTGCGCAAGACCCCCGACACCTGGTTCTTCCTCGCCTACGAGATGACGCAGTCCTTGCGCGGCGAGCGCCAGTTCAACAACGCGTTGATGGGCGTCGTGCTCGTGTTCACCGCGCTGTCGCTGCTGGTGGGGTGGTGGGCCGCGTCGCGCGTGATGAGCCCCGTGTCGGAACTGGCCGAGCGCCTGCAACTCTCGGGGCGAAGCTCGCATCCAGAAGCCCTCGCCGAGCACTTCCCCGACGACGAGGTCGGCCAGCTCGCCAGCGCGCTGGACGACTACGCCGCGCGCCTGACCGAGGTCGTGCAGCGCGACCGCGAGTTCAATGCCGACGTCAGCCACGAGCTGCGCACGCCGCTGGCGGTGATCAAGGGCGCGGTCGAGCTGCTGCTCTCGCGCCCGGACCTGGACGACAAGTCGCGCGCGCGGCTGCAGCGGATCCAGCGCGCCGAGCGCCAGTGCACCGACCTGATCAGCGCGCTGCTGCTGCTCTCGCGCAACGAACGCGGCCACGGCGCGGCCGACGTCGGCCGCATCGCCGAGCAGTTGCTGGACATGCACCGCGCGCAGCTCGGCGGCAAGCCGCTGGAACTGCGGCTGGAGGGCGAGCGCGGGCTGGTCGTGGACGCGCCCGAGGCGGCGGTCGCGGTCGCGCTGGGCAACCTGATCGGCAACGCGGTCAAGTACACGCCCGAGGGCGAGGTGGTGGTCCGCCTGTCGCCCAATGCGGTCGAGGTCGTCGACACCGGGCCCGGGCTCACCGACGAGGAAGCGGTGCGCGTGTTCGAGCGCGGCTACCGCGGCAGCCATGCCGGGCATTCCAACGGCAGCGGCATCGGCCTGTCCATCGTGCGCCGGCTGTGCGACCTGTACGGCTGGAGCGTGCACGTGGGCCCGGGGCCGGACCGGGGCGTGGTGGCGACGCTGGCCTTCGGCTAGCTAGAGCGACACCCACCAGCAGCCCAGGCGCCGGTGCATCGAGAACGTGGTCGAGACCGCGGCGGCGGAGCCGGGGACGACCTGCTCGACCCGCAGCCCCGTCGGCGGCCGGTCGAACAGCGGGATGTCCCAGGGAGGAAGACCGGCGTCGAGCGGGTCGGGCGGGTAGACCGGCACTACGTCCACCAGGGTCCGGCCCGCGATCGCCTCCAGCCGGCCCATCACCGCGCGCCCGGCGCGGTCGCCCATGCCGTTCCAGTCGTACAGGGCCGAGAGGCGGTTGACGTCGCCCGTCTCGATCGCGGAGGACAGCTCGAACATCAGTTCGACCGGGTCCAGCGAGCAGTCGTTCCGGTGCCGGCGCAGTTCGAACTCCTGCGCGGCGACGCCGCCGGTGGCGCAAAGCAGGGCAAGGGCCGCGAGCCATCGCATCCCGCGAGCATACGGAATCAGAACGAGACGAAGTAGCAGCCCGCGTAGCGGTGCACGTCGAAGTCCACTACCGCCCCGTTGCCGTCGCCGCCCAGCACCAGCTGCAGCACGCCGGCGCCGCCCCCGGCGCTCCCGGCGGACGTGGCGAGCAGGGGCCCGCCCGAAGCGAAGCCGCCGTTGAAGTACTGGGTGTCCAGCACCGGGCGGCTGGCCAGGCCCTGGAGCCGGTCCATGGTGCTCCGCGCCTGGCCGCTGGAGACGCCGACCCAGTGGTAGCTCTCGGCCACGCGGTTGACGTCGCCCAGGGCGAGCGCGCCGCGCAGGTCCATCTGCAACTGGGTGGGGGTGCGCGCGCAGCCCGCGGCCGGAGACCTGCGACCGATGCGCGCCTGGCGGGGTGCCTTGGCCGCCGGGGCGGCCGACAGGGTGCCGCCGGCCTGGCGGTCGATCACGATTGCGCTGACGCCGACGGTGCGCTGCTCGAACACGGTGCAGGACTTGTCGGTGTAGCCCACGGTGCCGTCCGCCGCCTCGCAGCGCTGGATGGTGTCGGCCGCGCGGGCGACCGGAACCGCGGTGGGAACCGCGTGGAGTGCGACCGCCAGCGCGGCGGCGGTGAGGGCATGCCTGTTCATGGCAGGCATGGTCCGGGGCGCCGCGTGCAGGCCGCGTGCGCCGGCGCCCGTGGAACTTGCCGCGGGCTGAACTCAGCGCATGTTGCGCAACACGTTCAGTGTCGGTTTGGCGAGGTTGAGCGTGTAGAAGTGCAGGGCGGGGGCGCCGCCGGCCACAAGCCGCTCGCACATCGCGGCGACGAACTCGGCGGCGAACGCGCGGATCGACTCCGCGTCGTCGCCGTAGGCCAGCATGCGCTTGGCGATCCAGCGCGGGATCTCGGCGCCGCAGGCTTCGGAGAAGCGGCGCAACTGGGTGAAATTCGAGATCGGCATGATCCCGGGCACGATCGGCACCTCCACCCCGAGCGCGCGCGCCTCGTCCACGAAGCGGAAGTAGGCGTCGGCGTTGTAGAAGTACTGCGTGATCGCACCGTCGGCGCCTGCGTCCACCTTGGCCTTGAAGTGGCGCAGGTCGGCGAACGCGTCCTCGGCCTGCGGGTGGCACTCGGGATAGCAGCCGACCTCGACGTGGAACCAGTCGCCGTGCTCGGCGCGGATGAACGCCACCAGGTCGGTAGCGTTGCGCAGGTCGCCCATGCGCGCCATGCCCGAGGGCAGGTCGCCGCGCAGCGCCACCAGCCGGCGGCAGCCCATGTCGCGGTACTTGGCCAGCAGCGCGCGGATTTCCTCGCGGCTGCCGCCCATGCAGCTCAGGTGCGGGGCGGCGTCGAGTTCGTGCCGTTCGCGCAGCCGCTGCACCGTGTCCGGGGTGTACGACAGGGTCGAGCCGCCGGCGCCGAAGGTGCACGACACGTACTCCGGCGCCTGCGCGCGCAGCTTCGCCGCGGTGCGGTCGAGCTGCGCGCGCTGTTCGTCGGTCTTCGGCGGATAGAACTCGAACGACAGCGGCACGCCGGCCATGCGCTCCCCCTTCCGTCCCCGGATCAGTAGCGGTAGTGGTCGGCCTTGTACGGGCCTTCGACCGGCACGCCCAGGTATTCCGCCTGCTCCCGGGTCAGCCTGGTCAGCTTCACGCCGATCTTCTCCAGGTGCAGCCGGGCCACCTCCTCGTCCAGGTGCTTGGGCAGGCGGTAGACCTCCTTGCCGTAGAGCTCCTTGTTGGCCCACAGGTCGATCTGCGCCAGGGTCTGGTTGGAGAACGAGTTCGACATCACGAAGCTCGGGTGGCCGGTGGCGCAGCCCAGGTTCACCAGCCGGCCCTCGGCCAGCAGGAAGATCTCGCGGTCCGGGCCGAACACGAACTTGTCCACCTGCGGCTTGATGTTGATGCGCTCGGCGCCGGAGGCGTACAGCGCGTCCACCTGGATCTCGTTGTCGAAGTGGCCGATGTTGCAGACGATGGCCTGGTTCTTCATCGCCTGCATGTGCTCGAGGCGGATGACGTCCTTGTTGCCGGTGGTGGTGACGTAGATGTCGGCGGTGCCGAGGGTGTCCTCGACGGTGGCGACCTCGAAGCCCTCCATCGCCGCCTGCAGCGCGCAGATCGGATCGATCTCGGTGACGATCACGCGCGCGCCGTACGCCCGCAGCGAGTGCGCCGAGCCCTTGCCGACGTCGCCGTAGCCGCACACGACCGCGACCTTGCCGGCCAGCATCACGTCCATCGCGCGCTTGAGGCCGTCGGCCAGCGACTCGCGGCAGCCGTACAGGTTGTCGAACTTCGACTTGGTGACCGAGTCGTTGACGTTGATCGCCGGCACCAGCAGCTTGCCGGCCTCGGCGAGCTGGTAGAGGCGGTGCACGCCGGTGGTGGTCTCCTCGGAGACGCCCTTCCAGTCGGCGACCACGCGCTTCCAGAAGCCCGGGCGCTCCTTCGCGACGCGCTTGAGCAGGTCCTTGATCACCTGCTCCTCGTGCGAGGAGGCCTTCTCGTCCACCCACTTGCTGCCGTGCTCGAGCTCGTAGCCCTTGTGGATCAGCAGGGTGACGTCGCCGCCGTCGTCCACCACCAGCTCGGGGCCGGTCAGGGTGCCGTCGGGCAGGGTGAAGGTCAGCGCCGCGAGGGTGCAGTCCCAGTACTCCTCCAGGGTCTCGCCCTTCCAGGCGAACACCGGGGTGCCGCTGGCGGCGATCGCCGCGGCGGCGTGGTCCTGGGTCGAGAAGATGTTGCACGAGGCCCAGCGCACGTCGGCGCCGATGTCCCTGAGCGTCTCGATCAGCACCGCGGTCTGGATGGTCATGTGCAGCGAGCCGGTCACGCGCACGCCCTTGAGCGGGGCGTCCGGCGCGTACTTGCGGCGGATGGACATCAGGCCGGGCATCTCGTGCTCGGCGATGTCGATCTCCTTGCGGCCCCAGTCGGCGAGGCCGATGTCGGCGACCTTGTAGTCGCCGTCCAGGGAGAAATTGCGGGGTTGTGCGTTCATGGCTGCTCCGTTCGTCGGGCCCGCGGGCGGTGGCCCCCGGGCGGGTCAAACGGGCGCCGTTGAAGCAGGAGTCGCGCCGAGCCTGGCCGTGGCGGATCCCACGGTCGCAGCGCCCCTCGGCGGGTCGGGGATTATATCGCTTGCTGCGGATGAAGCGATAGATCGACGGCGTGGAGCGGATCGCTTGACGGTTATGGTTAGGAGTCCTAATATTCTCCCATGGGCCCGACCCCCTCCCTCGACCAGCGTGAACAGGCCGCCCTCGGCCTCGAACAGCTCGCCTTCCTGGTGCGCGCGGACGCGTGGCGCGGGCAGGGAACGCCGGCACTGCCGCCGACCCAGGCCGGGGTGCTGCGCATGCTCGCGGGCGAACCCTCCGGATTGCGTCCCGGGCACATCGCCGAGCGGGTGGGTGTGTCGCCGGCGAGCCTCAGCGATTCGCTCAAGGCGCTGGAAGCGCGCGGCTGGATCCGGCGCGATCCGGACCCGGACGACGGGCGTGCGATGCGGGTGCGGCTGAGCCGCCCGGGGCGGGCGCTCGCGGCGCGGCTCAACGATCCGGCGCGCGGCATGGGCGCGCTGCTGGCCGCCTTGCCGGAGCGCGATGTCGCCGCGCTGTTGCGCGCGACCCAGCTGCTGGTGGCGGAAGCGCAGCGCCAGGGGCTGGCCACCGGCCTGCGCACCTGCGTGGGCTGCCGGTTCTTCCGGCCCTACGCCAGCGACGACCCCGAGCGACCGCACCTGTGCGGCTTCACCCGCCAGCCCTTCGGCGACCGCGAGCTGCGCGTGGACTGCAGCGATTCCGAACCGGCGCCGGCCGATGCCGTCGCCGTTGCGCTGGACCGGTTCAGGAGGGCCGACGCGACCCCATGAAAAAAGCGGACGGCGCCCGACTGCCATCGGACGCCGTCCTTTCCTCCCACCCACCCTGACAGAGCAAGCAGAGGAGATTCCAGTATGCGCCATGCCATGACCACGGCGATCGCGCTGGCGATGGCCGCCGGCAGTTTCGCCACTTACGCACACGATCCGCACGAAACCGGCCGGAAGGCCGCCGACGGGCACGCCGGTGGAATCGCGAGCGCCCCTTCGGAAGCCGTGCGCGCCGATTTCGACATCGTCCACACCCGGATCAGCACCGAAGGCCGGGTGGCCACCTTCCACATGGCGGTGTCGGGCAAGGCCGGCGCCACGCGGCCGGCGGCCAGCGGCAAGCTCGCCGGCAGCGAGGTGTTCTCCTACGTGTGGCCGACCTCGATCGATCCGTGGGAAGTCGGCTTCGACCGTGGCGCCGGGATCCTGGCGCTGGCGGTGACCGCGCATCCGGATTTCGACGACACCCCGCTGTACGACGAGAACGGCGACGGCATCCTCGACAACGACGGCGACGTCTGGCACAGCCACTGGGTCGTGCTGCAGCCGAATCCGGCCTGCGGCGAGGGTGCCTTGGCGGTGGTCGACATCCCCGAAGGCGCGAAGCCACGGCTGCCGAAGACCTGGCCGGGCCTGCCGCTGCTGCTGGACAGCCCCGGCTGGCAGCCGTTGCTCGACGACCACACGGTGGAGGTGAGGGTGCCGTTCGACGACGTCGGCGTGGTCACGGCCGGCAGCTTCGACGGCGTGACCGCCGGGTTGCGGGTGAATGCCAGCGTCCACGCGCCGCTGTTGTGCGTGGTGGACGTGTTCAAGGTGGCGTCGGGGGACCTGGGGCTGCCGGGGAAGGCGGAGTAGTGAAGCGACGGGGGCGCTCCATTCAAAAGCGCCCCTCATCCACCCCTTCGGGGCACCTTCTCCCCGCTTGCGGGGAGAAGGGACTTATTTGAGCTTGGCGGCCTTGCGCAGTTCGTCGGCCTTGTCGGTCTTCTCCCAGGAGAAGGCGGTGGCGGTCTGCTGCTTGCCGGCGGCGTCGGTGTAGGTGACCTGCTCGGGCTTGCGGCCGAAGTGGCCGTAGCTGGCGGTGCGCTGGTAGACCGGGTGCACCAGGTCGAGCATCTGCAGGATGCCGTACGGGCGCAGGTCGAAGTGGCGGCGGATCAGGCGCTCGATCACGTCGTCGCCGACCTTGCCGGTGCCGAAGGTGGTGACCGAGATCGAGGTCGGCTCGGCCACGCCGATGGCGTAGCTCACCTGCACCTCGCAGCGGTCCGCCAGGCCGGCGGCAACCACGTTCTTGGCGACGTAGCGCGCGGCGTAGGCGGCGGAACGGTCGACCTTGGACGGATCCTTGCCGGAGAACGCGCCGCCGCCGTGGCGGGCCCAGCCGCCGTAGGTGTCGACGATGATCTTGCGGCCGGTCAGGCCGCAGTCGCCCACCGGGCCGCCGATCACGAACTTGCCGGTCGGGTTGATGTGGAACTTGGTGCCCTTGTGCAGCCACTTCGCGGGCAGGACCGGCTTGAGGATGGTCTCGCGCACCGCCTCGACCAGGTCCTTCTGCTTCACGCCGGGATCGTGCTGGGTGGACAGCACTACCGCGTCGATCGCCACCGCCTTGCCGTTCTCGTAGCGCAGGGTGACCTGCGACTTGGCATCCGGGCGCAGCCACGGCAGCGGCGAGTTGCGCTTCTTGCGCACCTTGGCCTGCTGTTCGACCAGGCGGTGCGAGAGATGGATCGCCGCCGGCATGTAGCTCTCGGTCTCGTTGGTGGCGTAGCCGAACATCAGGCCCTGGTCGCCGGCGCCCTGCTGCTCGGGGTTCTTGCGGTCGACGCCCTGGTTGATGTCGGGCGACTGCTTGCCGATCAGGTTGAGCACGCCGCAGGTGGCGCCGTCGAAACCGACGTCGCTGGAGTCGTAGCCGATGTCCACGATGACCTTGCGGGTCAGCGCCTCGAGGTCCACCCACGCCGACGTGGTGATCTCGCCCGCGACGATCGCGACGCCTGTCTTGACCATGGTCTCGCAGGCCACGCGCGCGCGCTTGTCCTGGGCCAGGATGGCATCGAGCACGGCATCGGAGATCTGGTCGGCGACCTTGTCCGGATGGCCTTCGGAGACCGATTCGGAGGTGAAGAGGTAGGCGGACTTGGACATCGGCGGGGTCCTCGGGGATATATATCCCTTGATACGGATGAAAGGATGGCCGCGCATGATACACGGGGCGGGGCCGGGTTGCATGGCGTGGTCGCAGGCTAGCATCCGTGGATGGATTCCCTGACCCAGATCCTCCTCGGCGGCGCGGTCGCCGCCTCCATCGCCCCTGCCGCGCACCGCCGCGCGGCGCTGCTGGCCGGTGCCGCGCTCGGCACGCTGCCGGACCTGGATTCGCTGCCGATCGCGATGCTCACCGACGATCCGGTCGCGCTGATGACGCTGCATCGCGGTGCGAGTCACTCGCTGCTGGTGCTGCCGCTGCTGGGCTGGGCGATCTGGGCGCTGTTCCGGCGCGGCGGCGGGCGCGTTGCGGAGGCGCCGCGGCGCTGGTTCTGGGCGATCCAGCTGGCGCTGCTCACGCACCCACTGCTCGATGCCTTCACGGTCTACGGGACGCAGCTGTGGTGGCCGCTGCCGGTGCGGCCGGTGATGTGGTCGAGCCTGTTCATCATCGATCCGCTGTACACGGTGTGGTTGCTGGTGGCCTGCGTGCTTGCGTTCGTCCTGCGCGCGCGTCCGGTGGCCGGCCGTGCGCTGGCCGTCGGGCTGGCGATCGGCACCGCCTACATCGGCTGGTCGCTGGCGGCCAAGGCGATGGTCGAGCGTGAAGCCGGGCGCGCGCTGGCGGCGATGGGACTTTCCGAGGCGCCGCGGTTCTCGGTGCCGACGCCGTTCAACACGCTGTTGTGGCGGGTGGTGGCGATGACCCCGGACGGTTACGTCGAGGGCTACCGCTCGCTGGTGGCGGACCCGGGCCCGATGCGCTTCACGCGCCACCACTCGCGGGCGGGGTTGCTGGCCGATGCGGCGCACGTGCCCGCGGTCGCGCGCCTGGCCTGGTTCAACCATGGCTTCATGCGCGTCGAGGATCGGAACGGCGAGCTGGTGCTGAGCGACCTGCGCATGGGCGCCGAGCCGGACTACTTCTTCAGCTTCGTGGTCGCGCGTCGCGACGGCGATGCCTGGGAGGCGATCCCGCCGCGGCAACTGCGGCCCCCGCGCGACCTGGCCGGCACCTGGGAAGCGACCTGGGCGCGGATCTGGAATGCCCCGCCGCCGGATCCTCCTCAGGCCGCGGCCGGCAACTCCGGGGCCACGCCCGCGGCCAGCGCGTCGAAATAGTCGCGGGTCAGGCGCAACTGCTCTTCGGCGGTCTGCGCGCGGTTCACCACCGCGCGGAAGGCGTGGTTCTCGGGCCGGTCCTTCGCGTACCAACCCAGGTGCTTGCGGGCGATGCGCACGCCGCGCTCCTCGCCGTGGAAGGCGTGCAGGTCGCGAAGGTGCCCGAGCAGGATGTCGCGGACGTCCTGCACGGTCGGCTCCGGCAGCAGCTCGCCGGTCGCCAGGTAGTGCGCGACCTCGCGGAAGATCCACGGCCGGCCCTGCGCGGCGCGACCGATCATCACCGCGTCGGCGCCGGTGGTGCGCAGCACCTCGGCGGCCTTGCGCGCCGAGTCCACGTCGCCGTTGGCGATCACCGGGATGCGCAGCGCGGCCTTGATCGCGGCGATGGTCTCGTACTCGGCGCTGCCGGTGTAATGCTGGTCGCGGGTGCGCCCGTGCACCGCCAGCGCGGCGATGCCGGACTCCTGCGCGATGCGCGCGATCGCGGGCGCGTTGCGGTGATCGCTGTCCCAGCCGGTGCGGATCTTCAGCGTCACCGGGACGTCCACCGCGGCCACCACCGCCTCGAGGATGTCGGCCACCAGGCGCTCGTCGCGCATCAGCGCGGAGCCGGCCCAGGCGTTGCAGACCTTCTTCGCCGGGCAGCCCATGTTGATGTCGATGAGTTGGGCGCCGTGCGCAACGTTGTGGCGCGCGGCCTCGGCCATCAGCGCCGGCACGGTGCCGGCGATCTGCACGCTGACCGGGTCCGGCTCGCCGGCGTGGTCCATGCGCCGCAGCGACTTGGTGGTGCTCCAGAAGCGCGGGTCCGAGGTGGTCATCTCGGACACCGCCAGCCCCGCGCCGAGCCGCTTGCACAGCACCCGGAACGGCTTGTCGGTGACCCCCGCCATCGGGGCGAGGATTACCTTGGGGTCGATCAGGTAGGGGCCGATGCGCATCCCCGCATTGTAGGAGCGGGGCGCGCCACGATCACTTCCTGGCAGGGCGGCGCAGCCAGAACAGGAAGCCGGTCACCAGCAGGAAGGCCGGCACCAGGCCGGCGAGCGCGGTCAGCCAGCGCAGCAGCGGCCCGCCCACCGCGCCGATGTGCAGCGGGTAGATGGCCTCGGTCATGCGCGCGCCGGCCGCCTGCACGGTGGCGTCGTGGGCCAGCAGCACCTCCTTGCCGGCCAGGTCCACGTGCACCGTGCTGCGGCCGTTGACGTGCCATTCGCCCGGCATGCGCGCGCGGAAGCTGACCACGCCTTCGCCGGCGGCGGGGGCGGCGGTGCGCGTGAGGTGGGCCGCCGGCAGGCCGGCCCGGGCCCGCGCCACGATCGCCGGCCAGTCCGGCTCCCCGGTGCGCGCGCGGACCGGCGCCGCGGGTGTTTCGCCGCCGCCGAACATGCCGGTGAGCAGGCTGCGCGCGCCCGCGTGGTAGACCATCCCGATGCCGGTCAGGGTGAGCAGCAGCACCAGCGGCATCAGCAGCACGCCGGTGCTGCGGTGCCAGGTGAGCCAGCGCCGCACCGGCGGGTTGGCGAACCACGTCAGCGACAACTTCAGCTTGCCGCGCTTAGGCCACCACAGGTACAGCCCGGTGAGCAGCAGCCCCAACGCGACCCAGCCGACGATGCCGACCACCTGCTCGCCGGCCTCGCCGGCGAGGAAGTGGATGTGCAGGTCCTGCAGCCACAGCAGGAAGTCGTCGCCGGTGCTGCGCATGAGCAGCAGGTCGCCGTCCTCGGGGGCGAAGTAGCCGCGGCGGCCGTCCACGTAGAAGCCGATGTACGTCGGCATCGATGCGTCCGGGAACTGGATCGAGCGCAGGCCCCGGGGGGTCTCGCGCGCCAGGATCGCGGCCAGCACTTCGCCGTCCGGCTCGAGGACGTGGCCCTCGAGTTGCGGGTGCTGCCAGCGCAGCAGGTCCTCGTGGAAGACCAGCAGCGAGCCGCTCAGCCCGAGCACCGCGAACGCGATGCCGGCGACCAGTCCCACCCACAGGTGCAGCCAGGACAGCAGCTTTCGCATCAGCCGGCGCCCATCAGAAGCGCATCGTCCAGCTCGCGGTCAGCGCGCGCCCGCGGCCGGCGTTGTAGTCGTCGTCGGCGGGGGTGGTCTGCGAGAAGTAGCTGATGTACTTGCGGTCGAACAGGTTCTCCACGCCCAGGTTCAGCGTGCCCGCGTCGAAGGCGATGCTCGCCTGCAGGTCGAAGACCGCGTAACCGTCGAAGCTCCCCGCCGGCGCGCCGCGGAAGTCGAAGTCGCGGTCGGCCGAGACGCTGCCCTGCAGCCGGGTGGAGAAGCGCGGCGTCCAGTCCTGCTCCCAGTAGCCGGTGGTGCGGTCCGGGCTGATGTTGATGCCGGCCAGGTCGCTGTCCAGCACGTCGTCGCCATCGCTGTCGTAGCGACCCTCGGTGCGCGCATGGGCGAGCCCCAGGCGGGTCGCGTCCGACAGGCGGAACGCCACGTTCGCCTCCAGGCCGCGGATCGATGTGGCCTGGCGCTGCACGTTGTAGGTGTTGTTCGGTGCGTCGAAGATCAGCAGCGAGCCGAGGTCGGAGTCGGACCAATAGGCGGCGACGTGCGCCAGCCAGCGGCCGTCGTCCCAGTCCAGGCCGATCTCGCGGTTGTCGGCGACCACCGGTGTCAGGTCGACCAGCTCGTCGACGTCCTGGTCCGGCACCTTGATCCCGCGCAGGACCCGGCCGACGTCGGCCACCGTGTAGCCCTCGGCGTAGGACGCGTACAGCTTCAGCGCGTCGCCCGCCTCCCACACCACGCCGAAGTTGGGCAGCGTCTCGGTGTACTCGGGGGCGCCGCCGGCGACCGTGTGGCTGCCGTTGCGCGGGATGGTCACGTAGTCGTCAACCACCAGCCGCGCACGCTCGTGGCGCAGGCCGCCGGTGAGCAGGAAGTCGCCGATCCGGTACTCGGCCTGCAGCAGCGGCGACAGGCTCTCGTAGGTGGTCGGCGGCACGTAGGTGATGTCGGCCGCGAGGTAGCGCTGCTCGGTGGTGTCGCGGGTCACGTCGAGGCCGGCCGTCAGCCGCAGCGGCAGTCCGGCGATGTCGCTGCGCGACCAGGTGAACTTCGCGCCGTGCTTCTCGGCGCCGATGTTGGTCTGGTCGAACCAGGTGTCGTCGGTGCCCTCGTTGAAGAAGTCCACGTAGCGGAAGGCGCCGTAGCGCGCGTCGAACCGGGTCCAGTAGAGCTGCGCCTGCAGGTAGCCGCCGGCGAGCGCGAAGTCGCTGTAGTCCAGGCTGACGGTGGTCGAGTCGTTCTGCGGCGGATCGAGCGGTGGCTCGCCCGGCACCGAGGTGGCGGTCTCGCCGTTGGCGAAGTCGCCCGGCAGGTTGAGGTAGTCGCCGTCGCCGCGCAGGCGGTAGCGGTTGACGCTGAGCTGCAGGCGGCGCGCGTCGCCGAGGTCCCAGCCGGCCTTGCCGAACAGGCTGAGGCTGCGCGCGTCCATCAGGTCGCCCTGCACCGGGTCGATCGCGATCGCCTTGCCGTCGCCGTCGTAGTACAGGCCTTCCTGCGCGTAGGAGGCGCCGCCGACGAAATCGAACGCGCCCTTGCGGGTGCCGAACAGCCAGGAGCCGCGGTAGCCGGCGCCGTCGTCGCGGCGCGGCAGCGCCGTGCTCGCGCCGAGCGTCACCTCGTGGAAGCTGCCGTCCCTGCGCGGCGCGCGCCGGGTGATGATGTTGATGATGCCGCCGGAGGCGCCGAGGCCCTGCAGCGCGTTGGCGCCGTGGATCACCTCGATGCGCTCGATCATCGCCGGATCGATGGTGTGCGCGTCGCGCGAGCCGTCGCGCAGCGGCGTGGACTGCGGAACGCCGTCCACCATGTACAGCGGCTGGCGGCCGCGCAGCGACTCGCCGAAGCTCGACATCTTCTGGCGCGAGGGCGCGAACGCCGGGATCAGGTTGGCCAGCACCTGCGACAGGTCGCGGGTCACCGCGAGCTGTTCCTGCAGTTGCTCGGCGGTGATCACGGTGATGGTGTTGGGCAGCGCGGCCTCGGAGTCGGGGAGGCGGCTGGTGGACGCGGAGACGGTGACCTTGTCGAAGTCGGTGACGTGGTCCTGGGCGTGGGCGGGCAGAACGGAAAAGCCGCCAAGGATGGCGGCCGCGAGGAGGCTGAATCGGGGCATTGAAAAGACGCCTGGGGACGAAAACCGGGCCATGATAATGCGAATAGTTCGCATTCACAATTCCCGGTAGCGCTCCTCGACTTCGTCCAGGGTGGGCATGGCCGAGGCGGCGCCCTTCCGCTCGGTCGAAAGGGCCGCGAAACGGGCGGCGAACCGGACGCCCTCGCCGAACCGGCCGGGGTCCCTCGACAGGCCCGCGGCCAGCGCGCCGTTGAACGCGTCCCCGGCCCCCGTGGTGTCCACGACGGCCGCATCGCCGGCGGGCACGCGATAGCAGGCCTCGGCGTCGCCATGCAGCGCGGCATCGCCGTGCGACACGAACGCGCCGGCGGCGCCGAGCGTCACCACCACGGTGCCGTGCGGCAACAGGCGCCGGCACAGCGCGTGCAGGGCTGCGTCGTCTATGCCCGCAACCGCGTCCGCGTCGACGTCGGCGCCGGGGCCGAGCAGGCTCGCGAACTCGCTCTCGTTCGGCGTCAGCACGTCCACCTGCGCCAGCAGGGCATCGCGCTCGCCGGGCGTGAGGCCCGCCGGGGCCGGGTTGAGCACGGTCGCGGCACCCGCGGCGCGTCCGTGGCGGAGCGCCGCCAGGACGGTTTCGCACGGGGACTCGAGCTGGACCAGCACCACCGCGGCGCCATCGAAGGCCGCGGCGTGGGTGTCCAGGAACGCGGCATCGAGTTCGGCATTGGCACCGGCGCCGACCACGATGCTGTTGCGGCCGCCGGCGTCCACGAAGATGCCGGCGGTGCCCGTCGGCCGGCAGCCTTTGGCGGCGTGCAGTTCGATGCCCTCGTCGCGGGCCAGCGAACGCGCCAGCGCCCCGCCGTCGTCGTCGCCGAGCGCGCAGACGAACGTCGTCGCCGCCCCGGCGCGCGCGGCCGCAACCGCCTGGTTGAAGCCCTTGCCGCCGGGTCCGGTGGCGTAGTGCCCGGCGACGGTCTCGCCGGGCCGCGGCAGCGCCTCGGGATGCCAGGCGTGGTCGACGTTGAACGAGCCGACCACGACCACGCGACCCGCGCCGCCCATGTCAGGCGGCGGCTTCGCCACGGACGTGCCTGGGCTTGAACAGCGGCACGAACGCCACCGCCATCGCCAGCGCGTAGACCGCGAAGGTCATCCAGATGCCGTGCCAGTCCTTGCCGCCGTCGGCGGCGGTGAACCAGCGGTCGATCATCCAGCCGCTGACCGCGCTGCCGAGGATCGCGCCGATGCCGTTGGTCATCAGCATGAACAGGCCCTGCGCGCTCGCGCGGATGCGCGAGTCGCTCTGCTGCTCGACGTAGAGCGATCCGGAGATGTTGAAGAAGTCGAAGGCCATGCCGTAGACGATGCACGACAGGATGATCATCCACAGCCCGGCGCCCGGGTCGCCGTAGGCGAACAGGGCAAAGCGCAGGAACCACGCCAGCATGCTCATCGTCATCACCGCCTTGATCCCGAAGCGCTTCAGGAAGAAGGGGATGGTGAGGATGAACAGCGTTTCGGAGACCTGCGAGATCGACATGATGATCGCCGGGTAGCGCACCGCGATGCTGTCGGCGAACGCCGGGATGCCGGCGAAGTCGTGCAGGAATGTGTCGCCGTAGGCGTTGGTGAGCTGCAGCGCCGCGCCCAGCAGCATCGCGAACACGAAGAACACCGCCATGTTGCGGTCGCGGAACAGCTTGAACGCGGTCAGGCCCATGCGGTCGGCGAGGGTGCGGCTGTGCGCGGCGTCGAGCTGCGGCGGGCAGGGCGGCAGGGTGAACGCATACAGGCCGAGGACCGCGGCCGCGGCGGCGGCGATGTAGAACTGGCCCGGCGAGGTCTCGAGGCCGAGCAGGCTGGTGGTCCAGAGCGCGACGATGAAGCCGATCGTGCCCCACACCCGCAGTGGCGGGTAGCTGGCGACCACGTCGAGGCCGGCGCGACGCAGCGCGTTGTAGGCGACAGTGATCGCCAGCGCCAGGGTCGGCATGTAGCAGACCATGGTGGCCAGCATCATCCAGAACATGGTGTGCGGGTCGTCCACCGTCGGCACCAGCGCCAGCAGCACCGCGCCGGCCAGGTGCAGCACGCCGTAGAGCTTCTCGGCGTTGATCCACTTGTCCGCGACCACGCCCATCAGCGCCGGCATGAACAGCGCGGCGATGCCCATGGTCGAGAAGATCGCGCCGAAGCTGGTGCCCGACCAGCCCTTGTTCTGGAACCAGTAGGCGCCGATGGTCAGCAACCAGGCCCCCCAGATGTAGAACTGGAGGAACAGCATCACGATCAGGCGCAGGCCAAGCAGGCGTCTTGGGTTCACGCATTCCCCCGGGGCGGTGTCTGGTGGTGGGGAAGTGTAGCGGGCGGCGCGGCCTCAGGGGTCGCGCGCGACCACCCGGTTGCCGCCGCTGTGCCGGCAGGGCACCAGGCGCCGGTCGGCGACGGCCAGCAGCGCCGACAGGTCGGCGCCGTCCTGCGGCCAGGCCGCGAGGCCGACGCTGATGGTGAGGCGCACCGGATCCATGCCGCGCCCGGGGACGAAGGGGCGCGCCGCGAGCTCGCCGCGGAGCTGCTCCATGCGCTCCCACGCGGTCCCCATCGGGCAGTCGAGCAGCAGCGCGAACTCGTCGCGCCCCAGCCGCGCCATGCGTTCGGTCTCGTGCAGGCGCTCGTCGACGGTCCGCACCACGTGGCGCATGGCGCGGTCGGCTTCCTGGCTGCCGAGTTCCTCGTTGACGCGGCGGAAGTGGTCGATGTCGAGCAGCGCCACGGTCAGCGATCCGCCGTGGCGCAGCTGCTCGAAGCGCCGCAGCGCGTGCTGGCGCAGCCAGCGCCGGTTCGGCAGCCCGGTCTTGGCGTCGCGCCCGGACAGCTCGACCAGGCGCTGCATGCGCCGGACCACGGCCAGCATCAGCAAGGTCATGATCCCGAGCAGCAGCACGCGTTCGACCTGGTTGGCCGCGGTGCCGGTGCCGTACTCCACCGACACCAGCTGCTGCGGCGTCGAGGAGGCGAGCAGGACCCAGGCCAGCGCGCCGTACTGCAGCATCGCCAGCCCGCCCGCGAACAGGGTGAGGCGGCCGTCGTTGCGCAGCGTGGTCATCGCGATCGCCAGCAGGTAGAAGGCCCACACCACCATGCTGTTGATGCCGGCGACGCGGTCGTCCATGGACAGCAGCACCAGCACGCCGGTCACGGTGGTCACGTCCCAGGCACAGGTGACCCATGGCAGCCAAGCGTGCGCGCGGGTGTCGCGCGCGAGCGCCAGCCACAGCTGGGCCATGGCGTTCACGAACACGGCCGCGCCGAGGCCGATCGCGGTATCGCCTGCCGGCGCACCGGCCAGCGCCCCGGCCAGCGGCACCAGCAGCACCAGCGCCGAAAGCACCGCGCGCAGGCGCGCGACCAGCAGTTCGCCGCCGGCGCCGAGTTCGAGCATGACCTCGTCCGGCCGCGTCAGCAGTGGCGGGATCATCCGACCCCCCGGATGGCGGCCCACAGGCCGAGCGCGAGGAACACCAGCGCCGCGGCGATCCGCGCGGCGCGCAGCGGCAGGCGGTTGGCGAAGCGGCTGCCCAGCAGCACCACCGGGATGTTGGCCGCGAGCATGCCGACGGTGGTGCCGGCCACGACCTGCCACAGCGGCACGTAGTGCGCGGCCAGCAGCACCGTCGCGACCTGGGTCTTGTCGCCGATCTCGGCGATGAAGAAGGCGATGCAGGTGGCGACGAAGGCGCCGCGCGCCGGTTTCGCGAGCGCATCGTCCTCGAGCTTGTCGGGCTTCAGCGTCCACAGCGCGATCGCGATGAAGCTCGCCGCGACCACCCAGCGCAGCACGTCGGGCGTCAGCCAGGACGCGGCCAGCGCGCCGAGCCATCCGGCCAGCGCATGGTTGAGCAGGGTGGCGACCAGGATGCCGGAGACGATCGGCCACGCGCGCCGGTAGCGCGCCGCGAGCAGGAGGGCGAGCAACTGGGTCTTGTCGCCGATTTCCGCGAGCGCGACGGTCAGGGTCGAAACGGCGAGGGCTTCCATCCGCGCCCATTGTAGGAGCGGCGCTAGCGCCGCGACAGGGTGGTCGCGGCGCTAGCGCCGCTCCTACAGCCTCCCGAGCAGCTGGGTGCCGTAGCGCTCCAGCTTGGCCGCGCCGACGCCCGGCACGGTGGCCAGTTCCGCCAGCGTTCCGGGCTGCCGCAGCGCGATCTCGCGCAGGGTCCGGTCGTGGAAGATCACGTAGGCAGGGACGTTCTGCGCGCGCGCCGTTTCCGCGCGCCAGGCGCGCAGGGATTCGAAGCGCGCGAGCGCCTCCGCCGGGAGGTCGGCGGCCGGGGCCGGCGCCGCTGCGCCGCTGCCACGCCGGCGCGCCTTCGGCTGCGCGCGGTCGCGGCGCAGCGCGATCGTGCGTTCGCCCTTGAGCACGGCGCCGCTCGCCGCGGTCAGGCGCAACGCGCCGTGGCCCTCGATGTCCACCTCGAGCAGCCCGGCCGCCACCAGCTGCCGGAACACGCTGCGCCACTGCTTCGCGTCGAGGTCGTCGCCGATGCCATGGGTGCTGAGCCGGTCGTGGCCGAACTGCCGGATCCTGGCGGTGTCGGCGCCGCGCAGGACGTCGGTGAGGTGGGCCGCACCGAAGCGCTGGCCGGTGCGGTACACGCAGGACAGGGCCTTGCGCGCGGCCTCGGTGCCGTCCCAGGTCTCGGGCGGGGACAGGCAGTTGTCGCAGTTGCCGCAGCCGCCCGGGTGCGCTTCGCCGAACCAGCCGAGCAGCGTCTGCCGGCGGCAGGCGGTGGATTCGCAATAGCCGACCAGCGCGTCCAGCTTGCGGCGCTCGAGCCGCTTGCGCTCCTCGCCGGATTCGCCCTCCTCGATCATCCGCCCCAGTTGCACCGCATCGCCCAGCCCGTACGCGAGCCAGGCTTCCGCGGGCTCGCCGTCGCGGCCGGCGCGCCCGGTCTCCTGGTAGTAGCCCTCGAGCGACTTCGGCAGGTCCAGGTGGGCGACGAAGCGCACGTCCGGCTTGTCGATGCCCATGCCGAAGGCGATGGTCGCGACCATCACGATGCCGTCCTCGCGCAGGAAGCGGCGCTGGTTGCCGGCGCGCACCGCGGCCTCGAGCCCGGCGTGGTAGGGAAGCGCCTCGATGCCCTGCACGCGCAGGAATTCCGCGGTCGCCTCGACCTTGCGGCGCGAGAGGCAATAGACGATGCCCACCTCGCCGCGGTGGCCGTCCAGGAACCCCAGGAGCTGGCGCCGCCCGTCCTCGCGCGGGACTACCGAGTAGCGGATGTTGGGCCGGTCGAAGCTGCTGGTGAACTGGCGCGCGCCCTGCAGCGCCAGGCGCTCGACGATTTCGTTGCGGGTCGGCGCGTCGGCGGTAGCGGTCAGCGCGATCCGCGGCACCTGCGGCCAGCGCTCGTGCAGCAGGGTGAGCTCGCGGTACTCCGGACGGAAGTCGTGGCCCCATTGCGAGACGCAGTGCGCCTCGTCGATCGCGAACAGCGCGATGCGGCTGCGCTCGAGCAGGGCGAGGAAGCGTTCGGTGAGCAGGCGCTCGGGTGCCACGTACAGCAGGTCCAGTCCGCCGGCGACCAATGCCTGCTCCACAGCCCGTGCCTCGCCGGCCTCCAGCGAGGAATTCAGGCAGGCCGCGCGCACCCCGAGCTGGCGCAGGGCATCCACCTGGTCCTGCATCAGGGCGATCAGCGGAGAGACCACGATGCCGGTCCCGGGGCGGAGCAGGGTGGGAAGCTGGTAGCAGAGGGACTTGCCGCCGCCGGTGGGCATCAGCACCAAGGCGTCGCCGCCTGCGACAAGATGGGCGACGATCGCGGCCTGTTCGCCGCGAAACCCGGGAAATCCGAAGACTTCCCGCAGCACGGCCAACGGATCCCGTCCCGGCGCGGCGGCGCTGGGGCGCTCTTCACAAAACGACGACATTTCGTTCACTTATGGGATGCAGGACACATTTTCCAGGCGGCGTTTCGTGCACTCTTCACGCCGAAATCGGTGAAGTTCACAGTTTTGGCGTGATAAGGTGCGCCTTAACGGAACCATCACGTCCACATCACCTCCCGTTAGCACCCAAAGGCGGCGGGAAAAAGGTGGGGGACCACAGGGGACACCTCGATGACCAGCAAGAGCCGGCTTCGCAAGCTCGTGGCGACACTGTGCCTGATCGGCGGCCTCGCCGCATTCGGTAGCGGCTTCGCGCAGGACGCGAGCCCGATCACCATCACCAACGCCGTCTACCAGCAGGTAGACGATGAACTGGTGCCGGCGAAGAACGTCGTGCCCGGCGGCGAGGTGATCTACCGCATCAGCTACAGCAACAACGGCCAGCAGGAAGCGACCGACGTCGCCATCGACAACCCGTTGCCCGGGGCGCTCGTGTACGTGGGCGCCGAGGACGAGCCGACCGAGGTATCGGTGGACGGCGGCGAAACCTTCGGCAAGCTCGAGGACCTCGCGGTCGTGGACGCCGACGGCAGCGTGCGCCCTGCCCGCATTTCCGACATCACCAACCTGCGTTGGGTCATCTCCAGCCTCCCTCCAGGGGCCAGCGGTGACGTGACCTACCGCGCACGCGTGAAGTAAGCAGCACCACCAGCAGTTTCACAGGGGACCCAAGATGAAGCTCAGCAACTTTTCCTTCCTGGCAGCGGTTGCACTGCTGCTGGCGGCCGCTCCCAGCGCCAACGCGCAGGTCGCGGCCGGCACCGAAGTGGTGAACACCGCCACGGTTTCCTACACCGTCGACGGCACACCGCAGACGACCGAACCCACCGGCAGCGCGACCTTCACCGTCGACCGCCTGGTGGTACTGGCGGTGACCGAGTCCGGCGACAGCGTTACCTCGGTGGTGCCCAGTGCGACCAACCAGGCGCTGCTGTTCACCGTGACCAACAGCTCCAACGACTTCCTCGACATCGCCCTCGCCGCCACCGACGCCGCGAACGGCACCAATTTCCTCGGCGGCTCCGGCGGCGTGAGCCCTGCGGAGGTGGACAACCAGGATACGGGCGCGACCTTCACGCTCTACCTGGACGTGGGCGCGAGCCCCGGCGTCCTCGATGGCGGCGACACCGTGCTCCCGACCAGCGGCGGTACGTACTACCTGGACGGCCTGGCCCCGTCCAGCACCGTCAACGTGCTGGTCGTGGCCGACGCGATGCCGGACGACACGGTGCTGTCCAGCAACGACGTGATGGTGGTCCGGCTCGTCGGTACCGCCCATAGCGCCTATGCCAACCAGCGGGTCCCGACCCCGACCGAGATCGCGGACCGCAACACGGCCCTCCTGACCCCGGGCACGTCGTACGCGAACGGCGCGCTTGGCACCCAGTTGGTCGACAACAGTGGAAGCGCGGACGTTTCCGGTGAGATCGACAACGTCTTCGCCGATACTGCCGACACCACCGAGGGCACCGGCGACGCAGCCAACAACGGCCAGGATTCCTCGTTCGACGCCTTCAAGGTCCGGGTTACCTCGATCAACGTGACCAAGACCTACGGCATCGTGGACGACGGCCTCGGCAGCACGAATCCGAAGGCGATTCCGGGCGCGACCCTGGTGTACTGCATCGCAGTGAGCAACGCCGGTGACACCGATGCCACCGACGTGACCATCAGCGACACCATCCCGAGCGGTACGACCTACGTCATGAACTCGTTGAGGATCGATGACGCCGTGGTCGATTGCGGAACCGATCCAGCCGCCGCCATCGCTGCCGGCGACTCGAAGACCGACGCGGTGGATGCCGACGAAGGCGACGCCGGTCCGGGTGCCGCGGGTCCGATCACCACGGTGGTGGACGTGGACTCCGGCCAGGCGACCACGACGATCTTCCAGGTGACGATCGACTGACGTCAGCCGGTAGATCGGCTCTTTCCGGCGGCGCTGGCCGCCGCCGGACCCATGAGGCTCCAGAACCGGGCCGGAGGCTGCTGCTTCCGGCCTGATGGAGGCCGGTGGCCGTGGTGATGGGAATTCGAGTCCATTCGGGAACAAGGCGGCGTGCCACGGCCTGGCTGTTGGCGTGCGCGCTGGCGTGCATCCCGGGGATCGCCACGCTGGCTTCCGCGGCGGAAATCGAGAACACGGCCGTGGTCAGCTACCGGCTCGGCGGCTCGACCACCACGACGCTGCGCAGCAATACCGTCGTCACCTCGATCTCCCCGTCCCCCACCGACGCACAGATCTCCTTCCTGCGCCACGACCCTGGTTCCCCAGGGGGCTTTCCGATCGCGGTGGACGGCGGGCAATGCCGCACCCCTTCGGGCAGCTTCGGCCCGCTGCCCGGCGTGGTGGATGGCGATGGCCAGCCCATCGATCCGCACGGCGCCACCGCAGCGGGCACCGGCGAATACGTCGTCGGCGAGGCGATCCTGGTCAGCGTGACCGATGCCAACCGCAACGCGGATGCTTCGGTCCGCGAGTACGTCGAAATCCGTATCACCACGGACTCCGAGGACGCGGAGACCCTGCGCCTGCAGGAAACCGGGGTCGATACCGGCGTGTTCGCCGGCGCGATCCAGGGCGTTTCCATGCCGCCTGCGGCCACGCACCACGACTGCGTGCTGTCGCTCGTCGACGACACCCGGATCATCGCCAGCTACACCGACGCCGACTACCCGCTGGACACGCTCACCGCCGAGGCGATCGCGCTGGAGCCGGCCCTGCCGGGCGCGAAGCTGCGGCTGGAGCAGCAGGTTTCGAAGCAGGTCGTCGAGATCGGCGACTTCCTCCAGTACACGCTGGTGTTGCGCAATATCGCGGACATCCCTGCGCTGGACGCGCGCATCGAGGACGTCCTCCCGCCCGGACTGCGCTTCCGCGAGGGTTCGTTGCGCGTCGGGACACCGTCGGGGAGCGGCGCGGGTGCAGCGCAAGCCGGAGGCGGTCCGCGGCCTGCCACGGTGGGCGTGGCCCCGATGGCGCCGGGTGGAATGCTGGCCGCCGCCGATCCGGAGGTGGCCCCGGATGGCCGCGGGTTCTGGTTCCCCGTGGGCGACCTCGCGGCGGGCGCACAGGTCACCGCCACGTTCATCGCCGAGGTCGGCCCCGGTGCGCGTGGCCCGACGCTGCTCAACCTCGCCGTGGCCAGGGCCTCTGGAACGCTGACCTCGAACGAGACCGACACCGTCGTGCGCATGGTGGAAGCCATGACGACCTCGGCGTTCACCATCGTCGGGCGCGTGACCCTGGGCGAGTGCGAGGCGGATGCCGAACCGGTCGGCATCCCCGGCATCCGGCTGATGATGGAAGACGGCACCTTCACGGTCACCGACGAGAACGGCGCCTACCACTTCGAGGGCGTCCGCCCGGGGACACACGTGGTGCAGGTGGACGAGGCCTTGATTCCGCCTGGCCTGGAGCTCGCGTCCTGCCTCCGGAACACCCGGTTCGCGGGGCGTGCCGGTTCGCAGTTCGTCGAGGCCCAGGGCGGCAGCCTCATGCGTGCGGACTTCAGGCTCCGGCCGACGCCACCGGAGACCAGCGAGGTGGGCGTCCGGGTGGTGATTCCGCGGGCCGGCAAGGTCACGCTCGAACTCGATGGCGGCAGCGCACGGGTCTCCGAATTGCGGGCCATCGCGATGCTGCCGACCGGGGTGGACTACGTCCGCGGTTCGGCGACGGTCGATGGCCTTCCGGCGGCGGATCCGAAATCCGCGGGCAACGCGATCGTGTTCGACCTGGGCGCGCCGGATCCGGACTGGCGTCGCGAGATCGCCTTCGACGTGCGCATGGAGGAATGCACCGATGCCGGTAGCGAGATCAAGGCGCTGGCGGTGTTCGCGGCGGATGGCAAGACCGGCATCCGGACTCCCTACGCACCACTCGCCCTGGCATGCGGTCCACCGGGATACCCGAGCGCAAGCAAGCGCGCGACCACTGTCGCTGCCGTCGTCCCGCAAGGGTCGGCGGCTTCGCCGCACATGGCGCCGGCGGAAACACGCGGGATCCTGTCGGCGCCGGAAGCGGCGGGCGAGGGGGTCGACTGGTTCCAGGGACAGGCTCCGGGGTGCGAGATGCTGTTCCCGCAGGCCGGCCACAACCCGCGGGCGCCCACGTTGCTGGTGGTGCTGAAATACCTCCCGGGCGACAAGGTCGTGCTGCGCCTGAACGGCAAGGAAGTGTCGCCGCTCAACTTCGACGGCGCGGACCAGGACGCGGCGCGGACGATGACCATCGGCACCTGGCGCGGCGTCGGCCTGGCCGGCGGCGACAACCTGCTGCAGGCGGAGATCACCGACGCCGCCGGCGCGCGCGTGGTGATCGAGCGGACCGTGCGCTTCTCCAACAGCGTCGCGAGGGCGGAACTCGTTCCCGCGCAGTCGCTGCTGGTCGCCGACGGCATCCGCAAGCCGGTGGTCGCGGTGCGGATGCTCGACCGCACCGGCCACCCCGTGCGCGCCGGCGTCAGCGGCGAGTACACCATCTCCCCCCCGTACGCCCCCGCGTTCACGGCTGGCGCGGAGCAGGGGCGTGCGTTCCTTGGCACGCAAGGCAGCGCGCCGACCTGGCGGATCGAGGGCGACGACGGCATCGCCTACATCGAACTCGAGCCGACCAGCGTCGCCGGCAGCTTCACCCTCGGGTTCGACTTCGGCTCGAACTCGGCCAACAGCACGCGGCAGGAGCTCGAGGGCTGGCTGAAGTCCGCGCCGCGCGACTGGATCGTCGTCGGTTTCGCCAAGGGCAGCGTCGGCTACGAAACCCTCAGCGACAACATGCAGCCGTTGCAGCGCGGCGAGGACGGCAGCGGCGTGCGCGGGGACGGCCAGGTGTCGCTCTACGCCAAGGGCCGGGTGCTGGGCAAGTGGCTGCTCACGATGGCCTACGACAGCGACAAGGACGCCACGCGCCTGGGCAGCCGGAGCCTGCTGTCCACCATCGATCCGGGGACGTACTACACCCTCTACGGCGACGGCACCCACCAGGGATACGACGCCGCGAGCGCCCGCAAGCTGTACCTGAAGCTGGAACGCGAGCAGTTCTACGTCCTGTTCGGCGATTTCCAGAGCGGCATGGACGGCAACGAGCTGTCGCGCTACCAGCGCACGCTGACCGGCATGAAGGTCGAGTACCGCGGACAACTCGTCGAATTCAACGGTTTCGCGGCCAATACCGCGCAGAGCTACGTGCGCGACGAGATCCAGGGCGACGGGACCTCCGGGCTGTACCGCCTGCGCCAGCGGGACATCGTCCTGAACAGCGAACGGATCCGCATCGAGACCCGCGACCGCTACCACAGCGAGCAGATCCTCGCGTCCAGGGAACTGGTCCGGCACATCGATTACGACATCGACTACGCGAACGGCACGCTGTTCTTCCGCGAGCCGATCGCCAGCCGCGACTTCGACTTCAATCCGAACTGGATCGTCGCCGAGTACGAAACCCACGGCACCGGCGAGGAGTTCCTCAACGGTGGCGGCCGGATCGGCATCCGGGCCATGGAAGGCAGGTTGCGCGCGGGCGTCACCTACCTGCGCGACGAGGACATGGAGGCCCGCAGCCAGCTGCTGGGCGTGGACGCGCGCTTCCGCCTGGGCGAACACGACGAACTGCGTGCCGAGGCGGCCACGAGCGACACCGATCGCGCCGCTTCGGACAGCAGCGGCAATGCCTGGCTGCTGGAGTGGGAGCATCGCAGCGAGCGGCTCGATCTCCTCGCCTACCTGCGCCGCCAGACGCCGGGCTTCGGCCTGGGCCAGCAGAACCGCTACGAGTCCGGCATGGCCAAGGCGGGCGTGCAGGGCCAGTACCGACTGGATGCCAACTTCTCCCTCCGCGGCGAGGTTTACCGGCAGGAGCAGCTGTCCAGCGGCGCGGTGCGCGACGCGGCCCGCGTCGACGTCGCCTACCGCGCCGGCGAGTGGACCGCGCGCGCCGGCGTACAGCTGGCCCGCGACGAGGCAGCGGACGGCACCGTCGCCGAATCCCGGCAGCTCAGCCTGGGCGCCACGCGCAGCTTCGACGACGGTCGGGTGGAGCTCGGCGCGCAGGCCGACCTGAGCCTCGGCGGCAAGAACGAGAGCGTCGACTTCCCCACGCGCCTCCAGCTCTCGGCGGCCTACCGGGTGACAGAGGCGTTCCGCCTGCTCGCGGCCCAGGAGTTCACCGACGGCAAGGACCGCGACACTTCGACCACGCGCGTCGGCTTCGAGGCCAAGCCGTGGCGGGATGCGACGTTGACCACCACGCTCAACAAGAGCGAGATCAGCGAGTACGGCCCGCGCACCTTCGCCCTGTTCGGCCTGAACCAGCGCTTCCAGCTCAACGAGCGCCTGAGTTTCGACGTGGCCGTGGACTCCAGCCAGGCGTTCAACCAGTCCGGTGACGAGCCGCTGGTGGTGGATCCGTCGCAGCCGATCCAGGCCGGCGGGATCCGCGATGGCGGAGCGCTCACCGAGGATTTCGTCGCGCTCTCCGGTGGCGCGACCTACCGCGCCGGTGCCTGGATGTGGAACGCGCGCGCCGAGGGCCGCCAAGGCGAAAGCAACGACCGCTATGGCTTCACGACCGCGTTCCTGCGCCAGATCCAGGACGGCGTCGCGTTCTCGGCCAGTGCCCAGGCGTTCTCCCAGCACAACGACGACGGCAGCACCGGGTTGCTCGCGAACGCGCAGCTTGCGTGGGCCTATCGTCCCCCAGGCAGCAACTGGTCCATGCTCAACAAGCTCGAGTTCCGCCTCGACGAGGTCCGCGGCGGCCCCGGCGGCAGCATCCTAGGCCACGCCACCATCGCCGCGAACGGCGATGCCCGCTCGTCGCGCATCGTCAACAACTTCGTGCTCAACCACGTCTCCGAAGCGTGGCAGGGCGAGCCGGACGGCGCCGGCGTGTTCGACCTGTACCAGCGCAGCCAGCTGTCGCTCTACTACGGTTCGAAGTACGTGCTGGACAGCTTCGGCCCTGAGGAGTATTCGGGATACACCGACATCATCGGTGCCGAGTGGCGCTTCGACGTGACCCCGAGCGTGGACATCGGCCTGCGCGCCAGCGTGCTGCACTCCTGGAGCCAGGACAGCTACGCCTGGGCGTTCGGCCCGAGCGTCGGCTTCACCCCGTTCGAGAACGCCTGGGTCAGCGTCGGCTTCAACCTGCGCGGGTTCCGCGACCGCGACTTCGAAGCATCGCATTACACTGCCGAGGGTGCGTACCTGGTGTTCCGGCTGAAGTTCGACCAGCGGACGTTCGGGCTCGATGGCGTGGGCGCGGCAAGGGGGCCATAAGGTGGCGATCAGTCGACATGGAATACGGTGGCTTGCCGCGTTCGGCCTGGTGATCGCGGGCTGGCTGGCGCCCGGGCTGGGACAGCAGGCGTGGGCGCAGACGACGACCACCTGTTACCCGGCCGATGCGAAGGGCGTCGATGGCCCTGTCGACTACGGCGCGTATTGCTGGATCGACTTTTCGCCAATGAACCTGACCCAGGCCAGGAACGCAGCCGGCCAGGACTTCCGGGTGGACCTGCGCGGCGGCGCCTACCTCACCTTCAACCTCAGGATCACCAACCAGACGCCGGCCGGCGCGATCATGGAGGCGGTCGAGGTTCCCTCGTGGACCGGTGCCGCGTTCGGCAACAGTGCCTTCATCGACATTCCCGGCGAACCGATCCTCTACCAGGACAGGAACAACCAGAACGGCCCGCAGAACACGGTGACGCTGTCGGGCCTGACGCTGCATGCCAACGGCGCAACCGAACTGCCCTTCGTGTTCGTTGCCGCGGACGGCGAATCGAGCAACTCCGGTGAATCGGTGGTTTTCACCACCACCGGAGAACCCTGGACCCTGGTGAGTGCGCCCGGCATCTCCAACCCGGGCCGCAACATGCCCGTGCTGAGCCCGGCCACTGCGGTGGGAAACAGCACAGGCAGCCAGAGCGTCACGATCGACGGCGTGGTGGCCGGCTCGAGCGGAGGGGTGGGCAGCTACGTCTTCACCACCGACAACAGCCCCGGCACGGTCACGGCGCAGTTGGCGGGCAACGGCCTGCAGGGCGCGCTCTTCGGGCTCAAGTACCACACCATCGGCCTCTCCCTGGTCAAGTCCCACGTCGGCCAGTTCAAGGCCGGCGGGACCGGCACCTACACGCTGGAGACCGCCAACACGGTGGTCACTCCCGAGATCAATCCGCCGACCGAGCCGCAACCCGTGCGCGTCGTCGACACCCTGCCAGTCGGCCTGACCTACGTCTCGGCGGACGGCGGTGGTTTCTGGACCTGCTCGAACGTCGGCCAGGTCGTGACCTGCGACGCCATCGCGCTGCAGGACCTCACGTTCTCGCGGACGTTCCCGCCCATCAACCTCACGGTCGACATCGCGAGCGACGCGCCGTCGAGCGTGACCAATACCGCGGAGATCAGCGACCCGACGACCTCGACCCTGGTCTTCAACGTCTGCGAGGTCCCCGACAACGGCGTCTGCCCCGGCGCGGCCACCAGCACCGACGGCGACGTGACCGCCATCCTTCATTCCGACCTCTCGACCTCGACCAAGACCGTCCTCGACCGGAACAGCGGCGATGCCAATCCCGGCGACGTGCTCGAGTACACGATCACGCTGGTCGAGAGCGCCGGCATCGCCGCCACCAACGTCTCCGTCACCGACGACATGCCTGCCAACGTGGGCAACCTGACGGTGACCAGCAAGCCGGCCGGCATCACCGACAACTCGTCCGCGAGCGGCGGCGCCAACGGCACCGGCCGGATCGACATGAGCGGGATCAGCATCCCCGCCGGCGGCAGCGTGTCGATCGTCTACCGGGTCACGATCGCCGGCGGCACCGCTCCGGGGACGCTGATCGAGAACGGCGCGACGGTCACCAACGGCGACCCGGAGGGGACGGGCGCCACGCCCTCGGCGCCCCCCGTCACGGTGTCGCAGTCGGCCATGCCGTCGAGCGGCAACAAGCAGCTGTACCTGCTCACTGGTCCCGTCAACGGAAACCTGAGCTTGACCCGCACCAGGCCGTCGACGAACAACACGATGACCTGGGGCAGCGGCGATGGCCAGTACCAGTATTTCCGGTTGCCGGCGCTCGCGGGCGACCTGGAGTTGAACAGCCCGAACGTCAGCGTGGATTTGCGCGGCCGCCGCTCTGGAGGCGGCGCCGGGCAGCAGCGGAGGGTGAGTGTCCAGCTTTTCCTGAACAGCACCGGCAACGCGATCAGCGGCGCCAGCGCCGAGATCAACTTCAACTCTGCCGGTTACACGACCCACACATTCAACCTGACGCTCGACAGGACGGAATTCGACGCCGGGGACCAGATCATCCTCAGGGTGCGCAACCGCGACAGCAGCCGGGTCCAGTTCATCGAGCGGGACGGCTCCGAATACAGCTTCGTCAATCTCGATGCCGCAACCGTCATCAACGTCGACGACATCGGCTTCTTCTCGGCGCAGTACCCCTCCACCGCACAAAAGACGCACTGGGAACCCGGCGATACCGTCTACATCCGGGCCGACATCAGCGATCCGTTCGGCGGCTTCGACGTCTCGGCCGCCAACAGCAGGCTGACCCTGGCCGACGCCGACGGCGGGCCGCTGATCCTCAACAATGTCAGCCTGACTCCCCGGACGAATCCCACGGAGGGCAACGGCGTCCCCAACCGGATCCTCGAGTACGCCTACACGCTCCCGGCCAGCCCGAGCTTCGGGACCTGGACCGCGACGGTGACCGGCTCGGAGGGCCTGGAGAACACGATCACCCACAGCCGCAACGCCAGCTTCGAGGTCGTGCCAAAGGCGCTGGACATCACCAAGTCGCACACCGGCAACTTCATCGCCGGCAGCGACAACAGCTACACGCTCACCGTCGGCAACACCGGCGGGGCGATCGCCGCCGGCACCACCACCACGGTCCTGGACACGCTGGCTCCCGGCCTGACGTTCGTTTCCGGGACGGGCACGGGGTGGACCTGTTCGGCGGCCGGGCAGGACGTCACCTGCACCAGCACCGCGGCGATCCCGGCCGGCGGCAACATGGCGCCGATCACGCTGACGGTCCACGTCGACGGGTCCGTCGGGGGCTCCGTGGACAACCAGGCGTCCGTCGGCAACTCCAGCATCGGCGGCGGCTTCCAGAAACCGGGCAACGTGGACACGGCGACCGTGCTGCATCCGGACCTGTCGACTTCGACCAAGTCCGTTACCGATTTGAACGGCGGCGACGCAGCGCCCGGGGACGTGCTCCGCTACACGATCACGTTGACGGAGTCCGCGGGGGCGACTGCCGCCAATGTCTCCGTCTCAGACCCGCTGCCGGCGAATACCACCAACCTGACCGTCGTCAGCCTGCCGCCGGGCAGTGTCGATGCATCCAACGCGACCCAGCTTTCGGTCAGCGGCATCACCGTGCCGGCCAACTCCAGCGTACAGGTGGTGTTCGACGTCACCGTCGCCAACGTGGCTCCCGGCGCCACCATCGACAACACGGCCACCATCTCCAATCCGGGCGGGCCGTCCGGCAACCCGGTGGCGCCGACCGTCGTGGTGCTGCAGTCGCAGATCATCGAGCCGCAGGCAGGCACGAAAGTCCTCTACCTTTACGACACTCCGGCGTTGAGCCGCGTTCGGACGGCAGCTTCCGCCACCTCCGGAGTGACGGTCACGCCGGGCGGGAGCGGGGCGGTCATCTGGACGCTCGCTCCGGCGCTGGCGAAGAACCTGGCGATCACCCGTCCCGGGACAGTTGCCGTCAGCCTTCCGACGAGCGCCACCTGCAACGCGGGAATCTGGTGTTTCCTGGTCCCGAATCCCAGCGCCACGGTCACCGTGGAGCTGCTGCGGGACGGCATTCCCGTCGGCACGAGCGCATCACAGGTCATCAGCGGCACCTCGGTCGCAACGCGCGCATTCACCATCCCGCTCGCGGGCGCCACGCCACTTGAATTCACAACCGGCCAATCGTTGGCGATTCGCATCAGCAGCACCAGCACCAACGCGGACGTGCAGGTCTATCAGTACAACGGGGCTCGCGCCACCGCCAGTTTCCATACCTCCACGGTCATCAACGTCGACAGCGTGGGCGTCTTTTCGGAGGCCTATCCATCGATGGCGACCAAGTCGCAGTACGTGCAGGGCGATACCTTGTACCTGCGCACGAAGGTCAGCGATCCGTTCGGCTCCGCCGACATCAACCGCGCCGAACTCACGCTCAAGGATGCCGGCGGCACGGTGCTGAAGGACGGCGAGGCCATGGCCGTGGTCGACTCCACCGCCGCGGAAAAGTTCTTCGAGACCGCCTACGTGATTCCGGGGAATCCGAGGATCGGCGGCTGGACGGCCGAGGTGCTGGCCGTGGAAGGCGAGGAAGTGGATGGCGGCGGCAATCCTGCCATCACCCATGAAGGCCTCGCATATGCCACCGTGCATGGCCTGGTCACGCTGACCAAGGTTTGGGTCAACGCAGCCGACGGCCATGCCGTGGACCTGGCCATTTCCGGCGGCAGCAGCGCCACGGCCGGCAGCGCCGTGGTGACGACGCCCGTGACGCCGCCGACGCCGGCGGAAGCGACCGCGGCGCCAGGAGCAACGCTGACGCTCACGGAAACCTTCACCAGCGGCAGTTCGGTCAACTATGCCAAGGCATTGACCTGCACCAAGGCCAGCGACTCCAGCGCGATCCCGGTCACCGGGACGGGCGCCAGCCGGTCCATCACGATGCCCGACGACAGCGCGGTGGCGTGCGTGTGGACGAACACCTGGATGGACCCGTTGACCGTCGTCAAGGCCAGTGCGGTGGCCTGGGATCCGGTCAACGGGTTCAACAATCCCAAGGCGATTCCCGGTGCATTGGTCGAGTACCAGATCACCGTCATCAATCCGGCCGTCGGCCCGATCGACGCCGACACGCTCTTCGTCACCGACGCCCTGCCGGAAAACGTGGCCCTGCGGCTGGACTTCGACACCCCCGGCTCGGGTCCCGTGTCGTTCGCGGAAGGCGGCGGCCCAAGCGGATTGGGCTATACGTTCACTTCCCTCGCCAGCAACACCGACGACATCGCGTTCTCCAACGACGGCGGGACCACCTGGAACTATGTCCCGGTCGCGGACGCCGAGGGCTTCGACCCCGCGGTGGACGCCATCCGCATCAATCCCAAGGGTGCATTCGAAGGCGGTGGCGGCCAGTTCACCCTGAAGTTCAGGGTAAAGGTCCAGTAGGAGCGGCGCGAGCGCCGCTCCTACATGTCGAGGCCGCTGCTACTCGAGCAGGCTGCGCAGCATCCACGCGTACTTCTCGTGGGTCTGCAGGCGCTGGGTCATCAGGTCCACGGTGGGATCGTCGCTCGCGTCCTCGGCGGTCTTCAGGACCTGGCGGGCGGTGCGGCACACGGCCTCGTTGCCGACGGTGAGCTGGCGGACCATCTCGCGCCAGTCCGGCGCCTCGGTACGCCCGGCTTCCTCGGGGATCGACGAGAGCTTGGTGAACTCGCGGTAGGACCCCGGTGCGTTGTAGCCCAGCGCGCGGATGCGTTCGGCGATCTCGTCGAGCGCGGTCCACTGCTCGGAGTACTGGGTCTCGAACATCAGGTGCAGGCTGTTGAACATCGGCCCGGTGACGTTCCAGTGGAAGCTGTGGGTCTTGAGGTAGAGCGTGTAGGCATCGGCGAGGAAATGCGACAGGCCGTCGGCGATCTTCTTGCGTTCGGCGGTGGTCAGCCCGATATCGATCGCAGGGGCGGACGAGGTGCCCGCCTGCGTCGCCTTGGTCGAGCGGGTCCGGGCGGCGGTTTTCTTCTTGGCCATGCTGTTCGACTCCCGTCGGAGAAGGAATTGCCACAATAGCCCCGTTCAGCGTGGGCGGGAAATGAATGCCGCGAAACCAGCCGACAACCCGGAGCATCCCCATGCCGCCGCCGCCCGCGCTGCCGGCGCCGCTGGTCCCGGCCGGGCTGCCGATCGCGGCCAGGGCGGAGGAGATCGTCGCGCTGCTGCGCCGGCACCAGGTGCTGGTGGTGGCCGGCGAGACCGGCTCGGGCAAGACGACCCAGCTCCCCAAGCTGTGCCTGGCCGCAGGCCGCGGCAGCCGCGGCCTGGTCGGCTGCACCCAGCCGCGGCGGATCGCGGCCCGGGCGGTCGCGCGCCGGGTGGCGGAGGAACTGCAGGTGCCGATGGGCGGCGCGGTCGGCTACCAGGTGCGCTTCAACGACCAGGTCGGGCCCCGAACCGTGGTCAAGTTCATGACCGACGGCATCCTGCTCGCGGAGATCCAGCGCGACCGCCTGCTGTCGCGCTACGACACGATCATCGTGGACGAGGCCCACGAGCGCAGCCTCAACATCGACTTCCTGCTCGGTTACCTGAAGCGGCTGCTGCCGAAACGCCGCGACCTGAAGGTGATCGTCACCTCCGCGACCATCGACACCGCGCGCTTCGCCGAGCACTTCGGCGGCGCGCCGGTGGTCGAGGTCGCCGGGCGCGGCTTCCCGGTCGAGGTGCGCTACCGGCCTCTGGAAGGCGAGGGCGACCAGGACGGCGAACGCAGCGTGCTCGACGGCGTGGTCGCCGCCTGCGACGAGATCGCGCGCGAGCGCCCGGGTGCCGGCGCCGCCGTCGGCGACACCCTGGTGTTCCTGCCCGGCGAGCGCGAGATCCGCGACGCCCACCAGGCGCTGGAGCAGCGCAAGTACCGCCATACCGAAGTACTGCCGCTGTACGCGCGGCTGTCGGCGCGCGACCAGGACCGGGTGTTCCATCCGGGCCCGCAGCGCCGCATCGTGCTCGCCACCAACGTCGCCGAGACCTCGCTGACGGTGCCGCGCATCCACTACGTGGTGGACCCGGGCTTCGCGCGGGTCAAGCGCTACAGCCCGCGGCAGAAGCTGGACCGCCTGCACGTGGAGCCGGTCAGCCAGGCCAGCGCCGACCAGCGCAAGGGCCGCTGCGGCCGCGTCGCGCCGGGCACCTGCATCCGGCTGTATTCGGAGGCCGACTACCTGGCCCGCCCCGAGTACACCGATCCCGAGATCCGGCGCGCGTCGCTGGCCGGGGTGATCCTGCGCATGCTGTCGCTGGGGCTGGGCGCGATCGAGGACTTCCCCTTCCTCGAGCCGCCGGACCCGCGCGCGATCGCCGACGGCTGGCAGACCCTGTCCGAGCTGGGCGCGGTGGACGAGCGCCGCCGGCCCACGCGCACCGGCAGGTTGATGGCGCGCATGCCGATCGACGTCAAGCTGGCGCGCATGCTGGTGGCGGCGCAGCAGCACGGCTGCCTGCGCGAGATGCTGGCGATCGCCAGCTTCCTCGGCATCCAGGACCCGCGCGAGCGGCCGGCCGACCAGCGCGCGGCGGCCGACGCCGCGCACGCGCAGTTCGCGGATCCGCGTTCGGAGTTCCTCGGCATCCTGCGCCTGTGGCAGGCGTATGCCGACGCCCACGACGAACTGACCCAGTCGCAGCTGCGCAAGTGGGCGGCGAAGCACTTCCTCGGCTTCCTGCGGCTGCGCGAGTGGCGCGACCTGCACAGGCAGTTGAAGCTGCTGTGCGACGAGCTCGGCTGGGACGTGGGTTCGCGGCCGGCCACTGCAGCAGGCAGCGCGGACCGCGGCGACCCGGAAGCCGCGGACGAGTGGAGCGGCAAGGCGGGGCGCAAGCGCTACGTCGCCCTGCACAGGGCGCTGATCGCCGGCCTGCCCACGCACGTCGGCAACCGCCTGCCGGGCGAGAAGGGCCGGAAGGGCCCGGTGCTGTACGAGGGCCCGCGCGGGCGCCGCTTCCAGCTGTTTCCGGGCTCGGCACTGGCGCGCAAGCCGCCGCCGTGGGTGCTGTCCGCGACGCTGCTCGATACCGAGCGGGTGTGGGCGCTGACCAATGCCGGCATCGAGCCCGACTGGGTGATCTCCGAGCTGCCGCAACTGCTGGCGCGGCGCCGCTTCGACCCGCGCTGGTCGCGCTCGCAGGGCCGGGTGATCGGCAGCGAGCAGGTCAGCCTGTTCGGGCTGGTGCTGGCGCCGAAGAAGCCGATCCACTACGGCGCGCTGTACCCGGAGGAGGCGCGCCAGATCTTCGTACGCGACGCGTTGCTGACCGGCGAGATCGACACCCGAAGCCCGTTCCTCAAGCGCAACCTGGCGACCCTCGCGAAGGCACGCGAGGAGGAGGCCAAGCAGCGTCGCGCCGGCCTGGTCGTGGACGAGGACTGGCAGGCGCGCTGGTACCTCGACCGGCTGCCGCCCGAAGTGCACAACGTGCAGGCTCTCGACGCGTGGTACGCGCGCCTGCCGGCCGAGCGCAAGCGCGCGCTGGAGTGGTCGCGCGAGGACCTGCTCGCGGGCGACGAGAGCGACGTCGCGCTGTTCCCGCCGTACCTCGCGCTGGGCGACGCGCGCCTGGCCGTGCGCTACCGCTTCGAGCCGGGCGCCCCCGACGACGGCATGACCGTGGTGGTGCCGCTGCACCTGCTCAACGCGCTCGACGCGGCGCGGCTTTCGTGGCTGGCCCCCGGGTTCGTCGCCGACAAGGCCGCCGCGCTGATCCGCTCGCTGCCCAAGGCGCAGCGCCGCAACTTCGTGCCTGCGCCGGACTTCGCCCGCGCGTTCGCCGAAGCGTGGCCGCAGCCGTCCGCGGACAGCATCGAGGGCGAACTGGCGCGCTTCCTGCACAAGGCCACCGGCGCGCCGGTGGCGGCGACGGACTTCGATCCGCCGACGATCGAGCCGCACCTGCACGCCAACCTGCGCCTGCTCGACGCGGACGGCCGCAGCGTGCTGGCCGAGTCGCGCGACCTGCCAGGGCTGCGCGAACGCTTCGGCGCACGCGCGGCGGCCGCGTTCGCGCGGCATGCGGCGCAGGGCATGGCGCGTACCGGGCTCACGGCGTTCCCCGGGGAGCCGATCCCGGAGTCGGTGCCTGGCGCCGGCGGCGTGCCCGCGTACCCGGCGTTGCACGACGATGGCGACAGCGTGTCGCTGGCGGTGCATGCCGAGCGCGAGGTTGCGCGCCGTGCGCATCCGGGCGGGGTGCGCCGGCTGCTGGCGATCGCGCTGGCGGACCGGTTGAAGCAGGCCCGCAAGCAGTTGCCGGTGCAGCCGAAGACCGCGCTGCTGTACGCGGCGATCGAGGCCGCGGCGCCGCGTGGCGAAGCGCGTCCCGGCGACAGCCTGCGCGCCGACCTGGTGGACGGTGCCTTTGCCGCGCTGGCGGCGGACGGGCTGGACGCGATCCGCGACGCCGCTGCCTTCGACCAACGCCGCGGCGCCATCGCCAGGGCGCTGTTTCCGGAAGCGACCGAGCGCCTGCGCCAGGCCGAGACCATCCTCGGCCTCGTGGCCGGGGTCCGGGCCGCGCTCGATGCCAGGCTGGTGGGCTGGGCCAGCGGCAACCTCGACGACATGCAGGCGCAACTGGCGGCGCTGGTGCCGCCCGGCTTCCTGCGCGAGGTGCCCGCGCACGCCCTCGCCGAGTACCCGCGCTACCTGCGCGCGCTGCAGCTCCGCGCCGAGCGTGCGCTGCGCGACCCGATGCGCGACCAGGCGCGGATGCTCGAGCTCAAGCCGTTCAACGACGCGCTGGCCGCGGCGGCCGAGGCCGGCAAACTGGACGATCCGGAGTGGCAGGCGCTGCGCTGGGACCTGGAGGAACTGCGGGTCTCGCTGTTCGCCCAGGAACTGGGGACCCGGGGCGGGGTGTCGCTCAAGAAGATGGCCGCGCGCCTGAAGTCCTTGTAGCAACACAGGTGGTAATGTCGCCGGAACTCCTTGCCCGAATCCACCGTGTCGCCCCCCACGCCCGACAACCTGCATCCGCTCGAACCGGCCCTGCTCGATGCGCCGGCCTGCGCGGCGATCGCCGCGCCGCTGCGCGCGATGTTGCGGGAAGCGGTCGAGGTCGGCGCGGCCGGCGCGCGCGATCCGCAGCCGGTGCTGCTCGACACGCTCGAGTCCCTGGCCCTGCTCGACGCCGCCGGCGACGTGCTCGCCGCCGCGATCCTGCACGTCGCGCCGGCGCTGGCGGACGCGGTGGCGCCGAAACTGGCCAAGGCGCATCCGACCGTCGCCGTGTTGCTCGAGGGCCAGCGCGCCGCCAACCAGGTCTGGGCGTTGCACGCCGAACGACATGCACGCGGCGCGGGCAGCGAAGGCCTGCGCCGGCTGCTGCTGGCGATCGTGCGCGACCTGCGGGTGGTGCCGATCCTGCTCGCACGCCAGCTCGCCCGGCTGCGCGCCGCCGACGCGCTGCCGGAGCCGGAGCGCCGCGCGCTGGCGCAGCTCACCCGCGACATCCATGCGCCGCTGGCCAACCGGCTCGGCATCTGGCAGCTCAAGTGGGAGCTCGAGGACCTGGCGTTCCGCCACCTCGAGCCGGACACCTATCGCCGCATCGCGCGCCTGCTCGACGAGAAGCGCGTGGACCGCGAGCGCTACATCGAGGCGGTCAAGCGCGAGCTCGGCGCCGCGCTCGCGGCCCAGGGCCTGCACGCGGAGGTCAGCGGCCGCCCCAAGCACATCTTCAGCATCTGGAAGAAGATGCAGAAGAAGGACGTGCCGATCGGCGAGCTCTACGACCTGCGCGCGGTGCGGGTGATGGTGGACGACGTCGCCGCCTGCTACGCCGCGCTGGGCGTGGTGCACGCGCTGTGGCTGCCGCTGCCGAGCGAGTTCGACGACTACATCGCACGCCCCAAGCGCAACGACTACCGCTCGCTGCACACCGCGGTGGTCGGCCCGGAGGGCAAGACGCTGGAGGTCCAGATCCGCACCTTCGACATGCACGCGCAGGCGGAGCTCGGCGTGGCCGCGCACTGGCGGTACAAAGAGGGGGGAGGTCCCGGTCGTTCCGCCGCCGGCAATGCCGCGCTCGACCGCAAGATCGAATGGATGCGGCGGCTGCTCGACAGCCACGCCGAGAAGGGCGAGGGCGCCGCCGACCTGCTCGGCGAGATCGACAGCGAGCTGGTCGAGGACCGCGTCTACGCGCTCACGCCCAAGGGCGAGGTGGTGGACCTGCCGGTCGGCGCCACGCCGCTCGACTTCGCCTACCACGTGCACACCGAGGTCGGGCACCGCTGCCGCGGCGCCAAGGTCGGCGGCCGCATCGTGCCGCTGGACTACCGGCTGCGCAGCGGCGATCGCGTCGAGATCATGACCGCGAAGACCGGCGAGCCGCGCCGCGACTGGCTGGTGGAGGCCAACGGCTTCCTCGCCAGTGCGCGTTCCCGGGAAAAGGTGCGCAGCTGGTTCCACAAGCTCGATCGCGCGCGCAACGTGCAGGCCGGGCGAGAGCTGCTCGAGCGCGAACTCAAGCGCGTCGGCCTGCAGCAGGCGGACCTGGCGCCGGCCCTGCGCCAGTTCAACGCCAAGGCGGCCGAGGACCTGCACGTGCAGGTGGCGCTGGGCGACGTCGGCCCGCACCAGGTCGTTCGGGTGCTGGCGGAACACGAACGCGCGCGCGACCGCGAGGAATCCGGGGCGACGGCAGCGCGGCCCAAGCGGCCCCCGCCGCGGCGCGGCAAGGCCGGCAAGGGCCCGCCGGTCAGCGTGGTCGGCGTCGGCAACGTACTGGTGCAGCTGGCGCGCTGCTGCCAGCCGCTGCCCGGCGAACCGGTCGCGGGCTACCTCACCAAGGGCCGCGGCGTAAGCGTGCACCGCGCCGACTGCGCGACCCTGCGCCGGCTGGTCGCGTCACAGCCCGGCCGCGAACTGCCGGTCGAATGGAACGCGGGCGAGGCCGGCGCGCACGAGGTGGACGCGGTGGTGGACGCGGTCGACCGCAAGTACCTGCTCAAGGACCTGGCCAACGTCGTGGCGCAGGAGGATGCGCACCTGCTCGACATCCACAGCGAGAGCAGGCGCAACGCGCGCGTGCGGCTCCGACTGCGGCTGCGGGTGGCCGACCACGGCCACCTCTCGCGCCTGCTGGCGAAGCTCGACGGACTGCCCGGCGTCGAGGACGCGCGTCGCGCCTAGCGCCAGATCGTGACCTGGCGGGTGGACTCGCGCTGCATCGGGGTGCCCGCCTTGCAGGAGAAGGCCTGGCCGAAGCCGGGCTGGTTGGCGAGCGGTCCGTTGGCCCGCCATTGCCCGGCCGCGTGCGGGTCGCTCGCCGCCATGCGGGCGGCGACGTCGGCCGACGCGCGCTGCGCCCACAGCCGCGCCCAGCCCTGGTAGAACCACTGCCGGCCGGTGTCGTCGAGCGCGGGCTGCGCGGTCAGCAGCGCATCCATCGCCAGCTCCACGCCGGCCAGGTCGGCGGCGTTCTCGGCGCGGGTCAGGTTTCCATCGACGAAGGTCCCCGGCAGGTCCGGCCACGGGTATGCGCCGTACTGCACGGCCAGCGGCGCGAGCTGCATGTCCCACGCGGCAGCGTCGGCCGGTGTCCACCAGTCGCGCAGCGAATGGGTGGCGTCCACGTGGCGGCCGTTGCCGTCGAAGCCGTGCGTGAGCTCGTGCCCGACCAGCGCGCCGAGGGCGCCGTAGTTCGCGGCCGGGTCGCGGTTCATGTCCAGCACCGGCGGCTGCAGCATCGCCGCGGTGACCACCAGGCGGTTCTGCGCGATGTCGTAGACCAGCGCCGGCTGCTGCGGCTGCACGTTCCAGCGGCGCTCGGCGCCGCCGCTACCGATCCGGCGCATCTCCTCGCGGTGGCGCCAGGTGGACGCGATCAGCATGTTGCCGCCGAAGCTGCCGCGGCCCATCGGCTGCACGCTGAAGTCGAGCGCCCGTTCGGGCGCGCCGACCGCGATCTCCAGGTTGGCGAGCTTGGCCTTGGCCTGGGCGCGGGCCTCGGCGCTCATCCACGCGTTGCGGTCGATGCCGCGGTCGAGCGCGTCGCGCACCTGCGCGGCGATCTCGGTGGCGCGGGCGCGGGTGGCCTCGGGCAGGTAGCGGGCAACGTACTCGCGGCCCAGCATCGGGCCGGCGGCGAGGTTGATCGCGTCGAGCACCTGGTCGCGGCGCGGCGACGGGGCGGCCAGGCCGCGCAGCACGGCGCCGCGGAAGGCGAAGTCGGCGTCGCGCCAGGCCTTCGACAGGTAGGGCGCCATCGCCGCGCCGACGTGGTAGCGCAGGTAGGCCTTCCACTGCTCGGGCTTGATCGCGGCGACCATGGCGTCGAGCTGCGCGAACATCTGCGGGTTGGCCATGGACACGCTTTCGCCCTGCACGCCCTGCGCCTGCAGGAACTGGTCGAGCTGCAGGTGGCGGTACTGCTTGCCGAGCCCGGCCGCCGGCACCAGCGCGTAGCGTGCGCGCGGGTCGCGCAGCACGGACAGCGGCCGCGAGGCCTGCGCGATCCGGGTCTCGATGTCGAGTACCGCCAGGGTATCTGCTTCCAGCCGAGCGGGCGTACTGCCGGCCAGCGCCAGGATCGAGGAAACGTACGCGCGGTACTTGCCGAGCAGGGCGCGGGTCTCGGCATCGGTACGGGTGTAGAACGCCGGGTCGGGCAGGCCGAGCCCGCCCTGGGTGAAGTAGCCGACGTGGCGGTCGAGGTCGCCCAGGTCGATGTCGGCGCCGAAGTTGAACAGCACCGGGATGCCGACCTGGTGCAACGCGGCCACCGCCGCCGGCACGTCGCGGCTGCGCCGGATCGCGTCGATGCGCGCGAGCAGCGGCGCGATCGGCTGCGCGCCGTCGCGCTCCAGCGCCGCCTCGTCCAGGCCGCTCGCCCAGAAGTCGCCGAGCAGCTTGGCGATGCCGCCCTCGGCGAACTGCATGGACTCGTCCAGCAGCTCGAACTGCTGCTGGCGCGTGCGCTCGGCCAGCTCGCCCAGCGCGGACTGCCTGCCGCTGCCCGCGAGCGGCGGGTGCGCGGCCAGCCAGTCGGCGTTGGCGTGGCTGTAGAAGTCGTTGCAGATCAGTTGCTGGGCGGGGTCCGCGGTCCGCTTCCGCTGCGCGTCGGCCGCGCCAGGGGCCGACGCCAGGAGGGTCGCGGCCAGTGCCGCGGACAGGGGAAGCAGGCGCGCTCGCGTCATCGCAATCGGTCCGTGGATCGGGGTCGGGGCGAGTGTAGCAACCGCGCGCGCGGCGGCCATGAAAAACGAAAAAGGCCCGGGCGAACCCGGGCCTTTTCCATTCCTGAAGCGTGACGCGGTTACCAGATCACCACGCGCTTGTCGTCCGGCCGCACCATCGCGTCGCCGGCCTCGCACTGGAACGCGGTGGCGAACGCCGGCATGTTCGACGGCGCGCCGATCGCGCGGAACTTCGCGGGCGCATGCGGATCGGTGTTCAGCCGCACCTTCAGTTCGTCCGGAGTGAAGTTGCGGCGCCACACCGTGGCCCAGTTGATGAAGAACCGCTGGTCCTGGGTGTAGCCGTCGATGGTCTCGCCGGTTTCCATGCCGGCGTCGGCCAGCGCCTTCTGCAGCGCGTCGTAGGCGACGGTCAGGCCGCCGAGGTCGGCGATGTTCTCGCCCAGCGTCAGCTGGCCCTTGACGTGCAGGCCGTCGATCGACTCGTAGTCGTCGAACTGCTGCACCAGCTTGGCGGTACGCGCCTCGAAGCCCTTGCGATCGGCCTCCTGCCACCAGTTGGCGAAGTTGCCGGTGGCGTCGAACTGGCTGCCCTGGTCGTCGTAGCCGTGCAGCATCTCGTGGCCGATCACCGCGCCGATGCCGCCGTAGTTGAGCGCCGGGTCGGCGTCCGGGTCGAAGAACGGCGGCTGCAGGATGGCGGCCGGGAACACGATCTCGTTCTTCAGCGGGTTGTAGTAGGCGTTGACCGTCTGCGGGGTCATGCCCCACTCGGTGCGGTCCACCGGCTTGCCGATCCTGGACAGTTGCCAGTCGTGGTTGAACTTGGCCGCGGCCAGCACGTTGGCGGCGTAGCCGTCGCGCGTGGTCGCCAGGCCGTCCCAGCTGCGCCACTTGTCGGGGTAGCCGATCTTGGGCGTGAAGCTTTCCCACTTCTCCAGCGCCTTCTGCTTGGTCTCTTCGCCCATCCACTCCAGGCCCTCGAGCCGGGTCTTGAGCGCGGCGCTGAGGTTGTCGACCAGCTTCTCCATCTCGGCCTTGGACTCGGCCGGGAAGTACTCCTTCACGTACATCTGGCCGAGTGCCTCGCCGACCATGCCCTCGACCGCGTCCATCACCCGCTTCCAGCGCTCCTTTTGCTCTTTCTGGCCGCGCAGGGTGCGGCTGAAGAAGTCGAAGCGCTCGTCGGCGAAGGTGTCCGCGAGGTAGGGCGCGGCGCCGTCGATGGCGTTGATCCGCAGGTAGGCCTTCCAGTCCTCGACCGGGACGTCGGCGATCATGCGGTCGAACTCGGCGAAGAACTTCGGCTGCGACAGCGAGAAGCCCTCCACGTCCAGGCCCTGCGAGCGCATGAACTCCGACCACGGGAAGTTCTTCGCGCCCTTGTCGGCCTCGGCGAGGGTGACGTAGTTGTACTGGTTGTTCGGGTTGCGCAGCTCGACCGGGGCCAGCGAGGCCTTCGCCAGGCGGGTCTCGAACGCGAGCACGGCCGCGGCCTGCGCCTCGGCGTCCTCCCTGGCGACGCCGGCGTTCTGCAGCTGCTTGCCGACGTGCGCGACGTAGGCATCGCGGATCTTCGCGTACTGCCCGTCCTTGCCGTCCTCGAGGTAGTACGCACGCTCCGGCAGCGCCAGGCCCGACTGGTAGGCGTAGCCGATCATCTGCGAGGAGTTCCTGAAGTCCGGCTCGGCGAAGAACGCGAACACGTCGCCGCGGCCGGCGGCGAACTCGTCGCGCAGGAAGGCAGCGATGTCCTCCGGCGCGTCGATCGCGTCGATGCGGTCCAGGATCGGCTGGATCGGGGCGAGGCCAGCGGCGTTGATCGCCTCCACGTCCATGCCGCTGGCGTAGAAGTCGCCGACCAGCTTCGCGGTGCCCGCTGCATTGGCGTCGGCGGCGGCGGCCTCGGCGATGTTGCGGCTGGCGACCTCGGAACGCTCGTCGAGCATCTCGAAGCTGCCCCAGGTGGTGCGGTCGGAGGGCACCGGGTGCGCGGCCAGCCACTTGCCGTTCACGAACGCGTTCAGGTCCTCGCAGGCGTCCGCCGTGGTATCGAGGTCGGCCAGCGCGAAGGCCGCGGTCGGCGGCAACTCGGCCGCGGTGGTGGCGGGCTTGTCGGGGGCGTCCGCGGAGGTCGCGGGCTGGTCGTTGCTGCAGCCGGCGAGGGCGGCGGCCACGGCCAGGGACAGCAGCAGCACGGAAGGCGTCTTGGTCATCGGGGAACCCCATTGGGCAGGAATGCCGCCGACTCTATCCCGCGGCGGTGGCGGGGAGGGGGTGTCAGAGGTCACGAGGCCCGGCGGGCGGGCATGAAAAAGCCCGCGTTGCCGCAGGCTCTCGGAAGATGGCGCCCGAAGTTGGACTCGAACCAACGACCCCCTGATTAACAGTCAAGTGCTCTAACCAGCTGAGCTATTCGGGCGGGGCCGCATATTGTGCCGGCGGCCGCCAAGGCACGCAACAGCGCGGCTTCAGATTCCCGACACGCAGGCGAGGGCGGCCGCGCGCCGCGGCTTGCCGCTGCGCAACTGCCCGCTGTTGGCCATCACCAGCGTCGTCGCCTTGTCGGCGCCGCGGGCATCGCAGAGGGTGAAGGTCACGTTCGAGCCCGCGGCGGCCCCGCCGTGCGGGCGCAGGACCAGCCGCCGGCGCCCGGTGGTGCTGCGCAGGCGCACCCCGCGGTCCAGCGGCGGCGCGCGCTGCAGCAGGGTTTCGTTCGGGTCGCGGCGGCGGTCGCCGTCGAGGTCCGCCCAAGCGATCCAGCCGCCGCTCCAGTCCATGGTGTCGCGGCAACCCACCGTCGCCGCGGGGCAGACCACGACCCGGGCGCCGGTGACGGTGGCGTGGCGCATGCCGCGGATCAGCGTGCCCTCCAGCGCGGCGCGCGCGGCCGCGGAGCGGGTGGCCGCGCTGGCCGAGGTCCAGGCCGGGACGGCGACGCCCAGCAGCAGGGCCACCAGCAGCATGGCGATCAGCGCTTCGATCAGGGTGAACCCGGTGTCCGGGCGCATGGGTGGCCTCCGCAGCGTGGGAGGTCCACGTTGGCCCGCCGGCGCGACGACTCCCATCGGCGCAGTGCGGCCGCCGATGTCCGGAAAGCGGCCAGCAAGGTTCGGAAGCCCGTAGCGGATACACTGGCCGGTCCGATGTCCGCTCCGCACGCCACCAGCCCGGATACCCGCCAGGACGACCGCTTCGAGCTGGTCGCGCCGTACTCGCCCGCCGGCGACCAGCCGCAGGCGATCGAGAAGCTCGTGGCCGGCTTCGAGAGCGGCCTGGCCAAGCAGACCCTGCTCGGCGTCACCGGCTCGGGCAAGACCTACACCATCGCCAACGTCATCCAGCAGGTGCAGAAGCCGACCCTGGTGATGGCGCCGAACAAGACCCTGGCGGCCCAGCTCTACGGCGAGTTCAAGTCGTTCTTCCCGAACAACGCGGTCGAGTACTTCGTCAGCTACTACGACTATTACCAGCCCGAGGCCTACGTCCCGTCCTCCGACACCTACATCGAGAAGGACAGCTCGGTGAACGAGCACATCGAGCAGATGCGGCTGTCGGCGACCAAGGCGCTGCTGGAGCGGCGCGACGCGATCATCGTGTGCACGGTGTCCGCGATCTACGGCCTCGGCGATCCCGGCGAGTACCACAAGATGGTGCTGCACATGGTCCGCGGCGAGCGCATCGACCAGCGCGAGCTGATCCGCCGGCTCACCGAGATGCAGTACACCCGCAACGAGATGGACCTTGCCCGCGGCTCCTACCGCGTGCGCGGCGAGACCATCGACGTGCACCCGGCCGAGTCCGACGCCGAGGCCTTGCGCATCGAGCTGTTCGACGGCGAGATCGAGACCCTGACCCTGTTCGACCCGCTGACCGGCGAGACCCTGCGCAAGCTGCCGCGCTACACCATCTATCCCGGCTCGCACTACGTCACCAGCCGCCGCACCATCCTCGACGCGGTCGAGACCATCAAGGTCGAGCTGCGCGAGCGGCTCGAGCAGCTGTACGCGGCCAACAAGCTGGTCGAGGCGCAGCGGCTGGCGCAGCGCACCCAGTTCGACCTCGAGATGATGGCCGAGGTCGGCTACTGCAACGGCATCGAGAACTACTCGCGGCACCTCACCGGCTACATGCCGGGCGAGCCGCCGCCGTGCCTGTTCGACTACCTGCCGCCGGACGCGCTGCTGGTGGTGGACGAATCGCACGTCACCGTCCCGCAGATCGGCGCCATGTACAAGGGCGACCGCTCGCGCAAGGAGACGCTGGTGGAGTTCGGCTTCCGGCTGCCCTCGGCGCTGGACAACCGGCCGCTGAAGTTCGAGGAGTGGGAGGCGCGTTCGCCGCGCGCGATCTTCGTGTCGGCGACCCCGGGCCCCTACGAACTGCGCGAATCCGCGGGCGAGGTCACCGAGCTGGTGGTGCGCCCGACCGGCCTGGTCGACCCGCAGGTGGAGATCCGCCCGGTCGCGACCCAGGTGGACGACGTGCTCGGCGAGATCAACGAGCGCGTGGCCATGGGCGACCGCGTGCTGGTCACCACCCTGACCAAGCGCATGGCCGAGAACCTCACCGAGTACCTGGCCGAGCACAACGTGCGCGTGCGCTACCTGCACTCGGACGTGGACACGGTCGAGCGCGTCGAGATCATCCGCGACCTGCGGCTGGGCAAGTTCGACGTGCTGGTCGGCATCAACCTGCTGCGCGAGGGCCTTGACATGCCGGAGGTCTCGCTGGTCGCGATCCTGGATGCCGACAAGGAAGGCTTCCTGCGCTCGACCGGCTCGCTGATCCAGACCATCGGCCGCGCCGCGCGCAACCTGCGTGGCAAGGCGATCCTGTACGCGGACCGGGTGACGAAATCCATGCAGGCGGCGATCGACGAGACCGACCGCCGGCGGCAGAAGCAGCTCGAGTACAACGCCGAGCACGGCATCACCCCGCAGAGCGTCCAGCGCGCGGTCATGGACATCATGGAAGGCGCCCGCGCCGAGCCGGGGACCGTGAAGGTCGGCCGCGGCAAGGGCCGCAAGGTGGCCGAGCCGGCCGAGGACTACGCCGCCCTGAGCCCGGCGCAGGCCGCGGCCAGGATGAAGGCGCTGGAGCAGAAGATGCACCAGCACGCCCGCGACCTCGAGTTCGAGGAGGCGGCAGCGGCCCGCGACGAGCTGCGCCGGTTGAAGGAGGCCCGCCTCGCGGGCTAGAATTCGCGACCCCCTGACGGGGCAGACGGGCGGTTAGCTCAGCGGTAGAGCACTACCTTGACATGGTAGGGGTCACAGGTTCGAACCCTGTACCGCCCACCACGCGGCATCGCGATGCCCGTGGACGACGACGAAACGAGAGGTGGCCCGCGGAAACGCCGGCCGAGCGTGCGACATGGACACTACCACCGCCCAACGTTGACACCCGCCCGAGGCTTCCGCATCCCGCAGGCGCCCTCGTGGCGCTTTTTTGTTGTCCGGAGAGTCCACACGCCATGATCGCGATCACCCTTCCCGACGGCTCCCGCCGCGAATTCGACCAGCCGGTGACGGTCGCCGAAGTCGCCGCCTCCATCGGTCCCGGCCTGGCCAAGGCCGCGCTGGCCGGCAAGGTGGACGGCCGGCTGGTGGACACCAGCTTCCGCATCGAGCGCGACGCGGCCCTGGAGATCGTCACCGACAAGCACCCCGACGCGCTCGAGGTCGTGCGCCACTCCACCGCGCACCTGCTGGCCCAGGCCGTGCAGCGCCTGCATCCCGGCGCGCAGGTCACGATCGGCCCGGTGATCGACAACGGCTTCTACTACGACTTCGCCTACGAGCGCCCGTTCACCCCCGAGGACCTGCCGGCGATCGAGGAGGAGATGAAGCGGATCGCCGCCGAGGCGTTGCCGGTCGCCCGCAGCGTCAAGTCGCGCGACGAGGCCACGAAGTTCTTCCGCGACATGGGCGAGGAGTACAAGGCGCAGATCATCGAGTCGATCCCGTCGGACGAGGAGCTCTCGCTCTACAGCCAGGGCGAGTTCACCGACCTGTGCCGCGGCCCGCACGTACCGTCCACGGACAAGCTGCGCAGCTTCAAGCTGATGAAGGTGGCCGGCGCCTACTGGCGCGGCGACCACAACAACCAGATGCTGAGCCGCATCTACGGCACCGCCTGGCTGAACGACAAGGACCTCAAGGCCTACCTGCACCAGATCGAGGAGGCGGAGAAGCGCGACCACCGCCGGATCGCGAAGCAGCAGGACCTGTTCCACCTGCAGGAGGAGGCCCCGGGCCTGGTGTTCTGGCACCCGAAGGGCTGGTCGGTGTGGCAGGTGGTCGAGCAGTACATGCGCCGCGTGTACCAGCAGACCGGCTACGGCGAGGTGCGCTGCCCGCAGATCCTGGACGTGGAGCTGTGGAAGAAGTCCGGCCACTGGGACAACTACAAGGACAACATGTTCTTCACCGAGTCGGAGAAGCGCACCTACGCGCTCAAGCCGATGAACTGCCCCGGCCATGTCCAGGTCTTCAGGCAGGGGCTGCACAGCTACCGCGACCTGCCGATCCGCTACGGCGAGTTCGGCGCCTGCCACCGCAACGAGCCCTCCGGCGCCCTGCACGGCATCCTGCGCGTGCGCGGCTTCACCCAGGACGACGGCCACGTGTTCTGCACCGACGGCCAGGTCGAATCCGAGGTCACCGCGTTCCACGCCCAGGCCATGAAGGTCTACGCGGACTTCGGCTTCACCGACGTCCAGGTCAAGCTGGCGCTGCGCCCGGAGCCGCGCATGGGCGACGACGCCACCTGGGACAAGGCCGAGGACGCCCTGCGCGCCGCCCTCCGGGCCGCCGGGGTGGAGTGGGAAGAACTCCCGGGCGAGGGCGCCTTCTACGGCCCCAAGATCGAGTACCACCTGAAGGACGCCATCGGCCGCACCTGGCAGCTGGGGACCATGCAGGTGGACTTCATGATGCCCGCCCGGCTCGGCGCCGAGTACGTGGACGAGCACAGCCAGAAGCGCCACCCGGTCATGCTGCACCGCGCCATCGTGGGCTCCATGGAGCGCTTCATCGGCATCCTGATCGAGCACCACGCCGGGGTCTGGCCGGCCTGGCTGGCCCCGGTCCAGGCGGTCGTGATGAACATCACGGACGCCCAGGCCGAGTGGGCCGACGAGGTTCGGAAAACCCTTACGAATCAAGGCTTCCGGGTCGAATCCGATTTGCGCAACGAGAAGATCGGCTATAAAATCCGCGAGCACACGCTGCAACGCGTGCCCTACCTGCTGGTGGTCGGCGACCGCGAGAAGGAGAATGGCATGGTCGCGGTGCGTACCCGTGGTGGCGAAGACCTTGGCACGATGAGCGTTGCCGACTTCGCCGCCCGCCTTGGCACCGAAGCCCTTTAACCCCCGGAGATCGCAATATCAGCACCGCCGACAAGCAGAACCGCAAGAACCAGGAAATCCGCGTCCCGCGCGTGCGCGTGATTGGCAGCGACGGCGAGATGATCGGCGTGCTTTCGCGCGACGAGGCGCTTGCGATGGCCGAGGAGGAAGGCCTCGACCTGGTGGAGATCCAGCCCAACGCGGATCCGCCGGTGTGCAAGATCATGGACTTCGGCAAGTTCCGGTTCGAGGCCCAGAAGAAGGCCAACGAGGCCAAGAAGAAGTCCCGCCAGGTCGAGATCAAGGAAGTGAAGTTCCGGCCGGTGACGGACGAGGGCGACTACCAGATCAAGCTGCGCAAGATGCGCGGCTTCCTGGAGGACGGCGACAAGATCAAGGTCAATATCCGCTTCCGTGGCCGCGAGATGAGCCACCAGGAGCTGGGCCGGGAGATGGCGCAGCGGATCGAGGCCGACCTGGGCGAGGACATCGTGGTCGAGTCCCGCCCCCGGCTCGAAGGCCGGCAGATGGTCATGATGATCGCCCCCAAGAAGAAATAGGCCTATAATGGTCGGCCCGGTTTGCGCCGGGGCTTTTGATTTTCCCAGGACCCGCCGCCGATTCCTTGCGGATCGATGGCCTACCCACCGGCACGGGCAGGACGGAAAGCGTGGACGCTCCCATGAGGATGACGCCACCGCCCAGGCCAGTTCGAGATTTCGCAAGGACACACCAATGCCCAAGATCAAGACCAATCGGGCGGCGGCCAAGCGCTTCCGGAAGACCGCTTCCGGCAAGTACAAGTGCGGCCACGCCAACAAGAGCCACATCCTCACCAAGAAGGCGACCAAGCGGAAGCGCAACCTGCGGCAGACGAACCACGTTCGTGCCGAGGATGCGGGCCGTCTCGATCGCATGCTTCCGTATCTCTGAGGAGGGCTAGAAAATGGCACGAGTCAAGCGTGGCGTGCAGGCGCGCCGTCGTCACAAGAAGGTCCTCAAGCAGGCCAAGGGTTACTACAACGCCCGCCGCAAGGTCTTCCGCGTCGCCAACCAGGCGGTCATCAAGGCGCTGCAGTACGCCTACATCGGCCGCAAGCAGAAGAAGCGCAACTTCCGTTCGCTGTGGATCACCCGCATCAACGCGGCGGCCCGCATCAACGGCATGAGCTACAGCCGCTTCATGAACGGCCTGTCCAAGGCCGGCATCACCCTCGACCGCAAGGTGCTGGCGGACATCGCCGTGCACGACGAGAAGGGTTTTGCGGCGCTGGCTGAAAAGGCGAAGGGCGCCCTCGCGGCATAAGCAAGTCCGGCAGGGCCGCGATGGCGGCCCGCGCGGGATGTGGTACATGCAAGGGGAAGGGCGCGAGTCCTTCCCCTTTCTTGTTTTCGGGGAACGAGATGACGGGAATCGAGGAGCTGGGCCGACAGGCGCTGGCCGACATCGCCGCCGCGGACACGCCGGCGGCGCTGGAGCAGCTGCGGGTCGCGCTGCTCGGCAAGGGCGGCAGCGTCACCGCGCAGTTGAAGTCGCTGGGCGCGCTGCCGGCCGGCGAGCGCAAGGCCGCGGGCGAGGCGATCAACCGCGTGCGCGACGCCATCGGCGAGGCGCTGGGCGCGCGCCGCGAGGCGCTCGAGTCGGCCGCGCTGGACGCGCGCCTGGCCGGCGAGACCGTGGACGTCACGCTTCCCGGGCGCAACCCCTGGCGCGGTGGCCTGCACCCGGTGAGCCGCACGCTCGAGCGGATCGCGGGGATCTTCGGCAAGCTCGGCTACGAGCTCGCGGACGGTCCGGAGATCGAGGACGACTGGCACAACTTCGAGGCGCTGAACTTCCCGCCGCACCACCCGGCGCGCGCCATGCACGACACCTTCTACGTGTCCGCCGACGGCAGCGCCGACCGGCGCCTGCTGCGCACCCACACCTCCGGCGTGCAGGTGCGCTACATGCAGGACCTGGTCGCCGCCGGGGGCAAGCCGCCGCTGCGCATGATCGCCGCCGGCAAGGTCTACCGCTCCGACAGCGACCAGACCCACACGCCGATGTTCCACCAGGTCGAGGGCCTGCTGGTGGACGAACGGGCGAGCCTGGCCGACCTCAAGGGCACCCTGGTCGAGTTCGTGCGCGCGTTCTTCGAGCGCGACTTCGAGATGCGCTTCCGCCCGAGCTACTTCCCGTTCACCGAGCCGTCGGCCGAGCTCGACATCGCCTGGCAGCAGCCGGACGGCTCGACCCGCTGGCTGGAGGTGCTCGGCTGCGGGATGGTGCACCCGAACGTGCTGCGCAACGTCGGCATCGACCCGGAGCGCCACACCGGCTTCGCGTTCGGCCTCGGCGTCGAGCGCTTCGCGATGCTGCGCTACGGGGTCGACGACCTGCGCAGCTTCTTCGACAACGACGTGCGCTTCCTGCGCCAGTTCGCCTGAGGAGTTCACGATGAAGTTCTCGGAAAACTGGCTGCGCCAGCACGTCCGCACCGGCGCCAGCCGCGAACAGCTGGTCGACACCCTGACCGCGATCGGGCTCGAGGTCGAGGAGCTCGTGCCGCTGGGCGAGGGCCTCGACGGCGTCGTGGTCGCCCGCATCGTCTCCTGCGAAAAGCATCCGCAGGCCGACCGCCTCCAGGTCTGCCAGGTGGACGCCGGCACCGGCACGCCGATGCAGATCGTCTGCGGCGCCCCGAACGCGCGCGCCGGCCTGCTGGCGCCGCTGGCGAGGGTCGGCGCGAAGCTCGGCGACATCGCCATCAAGGCCGCGAAGCTGCGCGGCGTCGAATCCAACGGGATGCTCTGTTCGGCGAAGGAACTGGGCGTGGACGCCGATGCCTCCGGGCTGATGGAACTGCCCGCGGACGCGCCCGTCGGCACGCCGCTGGCCGACTACCTCGGCCTGCCGGACGCCGCCATCGAGCTCAAGCTCACCCCCAACCGCGCCGACTGCTTCAGCGTGCGCGGGATCGCGTACGACGTGGCCGCGGCCACCGGCGCGCAGGTGGAGCCGATGGACGCCGAGCCGGTGCCGGCAGCCGGCGACGCGCGCCTCGAGGTGGAACTGCACGCGGGCGCCGATGCGCCGCGCTACGTCGGCCGCGTGGTCGAGGGCGTGGATGTCGCGCGCCCCACGCCGGCGTGGATGGCCGAGCGCCTGCGCCGCTCGGGCATCCGCCCGTTGAGCCTGCCGGTGGACATCACCCAGTACGTGATGCTCGAGCTGGGCCAGCCGATGCACGCCTTCGACCGCGACCTGCTCCGCGGCCCGGTCGGCGTGCGCCACGCGCGCGGCGGCGAGTCGCTGAAGCTGCTCGACGGCCGCGAGGTGAGCCTCGACCCTGACTTCCTGCTGGTGACCGACGCCGACAGGCCGGTTGCGCTGGCCGGGATCATGGGCGGCCACGGCACCCGCGTGACCGACGCCACCCGCAACGTGTTCCTGGAGGCGGCGCACTTCGCGCCGGCCGCGATCATCGGGCGCGGGCGCAAGCTCGGCCTGCACACCGACGCCGGCCACCGCTTCGAGCGCGGCGTGGATCCGCAGTTGCCACGCATCGCGATCGAGCGGGCCACCCGGTTGCTGCTCGAGATCGCCGGCGGCACGCCGGGCCCGGTGGTCGAGGCGGCGCTCGACGCGCACCTGCCGGCGCCGCGTCCGATCCACCTGCGCCGCGCTCGGCTGGCGCGGGTGCTCGGGTTGTCGGTCGCCGACGCCGAGGTGGAACGCATCCTGCGCGCGCTGGGGCTGGAGGTGTCGGCCGATGCCGAGGGCTGGCAGGTCACGCCGCCGGCGCGCCGCTTCGACCTGGCGATCGAGGAAGACCTGATCGAGGAGGTCGCGCGCATCCATGGCTACGACGCCATCCCCGCGCGCCTGCCCGGCGGCGCCACCTGCCTGGTCGAGCCGAGCGAGACCCGCGTGGCCGAGGCCGACGCCCGCCGCCAGCTCGCCGCCCGCGATTACCTGGAGGCGGTCAATTACGCCTTCGTGGATGCCGCGCTGCTGGCGAAGTGGGACCTGGCCGAGGGCCAGGTGGCGCTGGCCAATCCGCTCAGCGCGGAACTGGGCGTGATGCGCACCTCGCTGCTGCCGGGGCTGGTGGACGCGCTCGCGCGCAACGCCGCGCGCCAGCAGCCGCGCGTGCGCCTGTTCGAGCTGGGCAAGGTGTTCCTTGCCGGCGGGTCCGGCTCGCCGCCGGTGGAGACGCTGCGCGTGGCCGCGGTCGCCTGCGGCACCGCGTCGGGCAAGCAGTGGGGCGTCGCCGAGCGCGCGCTCGACTTCCACGACCTCAAGGGCGACCTGCAGAGCCTGGCCGCGCTGTCGGCCGCGACCCTGGAGTTCCGCGCGGCGACGCAGCCATGGGCGCACCCGGGGCGTTCGGCCGAGGTGCTGCGCGACGGCGTGGCGATCGGCTGGATCGGGCAGCTCCACCCCCGGCTGCAGCGCGCGCTCGACCTGGATCCGGAGGTCTACGCCTTCGAACTGGACCTGGACGTCTTGCTGCAACGGCCGCTGCCGCGCGCGCGGGCGTTGTCCAGGTACCCCTCCGTGCGCCGTGACCTGGCCTTCGTGCTGCCCGAAAGCGTGACCTGGGCCACGGTTCGCGACACTGTCCAGGCCGCCGCGGGCCCCATCCTGCGTGGACTGGAATTGTTCGACCGCTACCAGGGCAAGGGCGTGGAATTGGGATGCAAGAGTCTCGCTATGGGCTTGATTCTTCAAGAAGAATCACGCACATTGACCGACCACGACGTGGACGCGGTCGTGGCGGCGGTCACCGCCGCGCTGGAACGCGACCACGGCGCAAAGATCCGGGCTTGACCGCACCGGGAGGTCCCGGGGCACCCAGGGGGGAAGGCAGGATGGCGTTGACCAAGGCGGAAATGGCCGAGCGGCTGTACGAGGACGTCGGGCTGAACAAGCGCGAGGCGAAGGAGTTCGTGGACGCCTTCTTCGACGTGCTGCGCGAATCCCTCCAGCACGGGCGCCAGGTCAAGCTGTCCGGCTTCGGCAACTTCGACCTGCGGCGCAAGAACCAGCGCCCCGGCCGCAACCCCAAGACCGGCGAGGAGATCCCGATCACCGCCCGCACCGTGGTGACCTTCCGCCCGGGCCAGAAGCTGAAGGAGCGGGTCGAGGCCTACGCGGGGGAGCCGGCGAATGCTTGATCCCGGCAGCAACCGCGAACTCCCGCCGATCCCGGCCAAGCGCTACTTCACGATCGGCGAGGTCAGCGAGCTGTGCGACGTGAAGCCGCACGTGCTGCGCTACTGGGAGACCGAGTTCCCGTCGCTGAAGCCGGTGAAGCGCCGCGGCAACCGCCGCTACTACCAGCGCCACGACGTGCTGATGGTCCGCCAGATCCGCGGCCTGCTGTACGAGCAGGGCTACACCATCGGCGGCGCGCGCATGCGCCTGGAGGGCGAGGACGCCCGCCAGGAAGCCGCCATGAGCTCGCAGATCGTCCGCCAGGTGCGGATGGAGCTCGAGGAAGTCCTGCAGCTCCTGAAGCGCTGACTCGGCTATAATCCACGCCCTGCTCGGGGTATAGCGCAGCCTGGTAGCGCACCTGTCTGGGGGACAGGTGGTCGTCGGTTCAAATCCGGCTACCCCGACCAATCCGATCAACGAAAACGCCCGGCTCATGGCCGGGCGTTTTCGTTCGTGGACCGTGCTTCCCGTTCAGTCGATCCGGACCCCGGTGGCGACGATGCGCAGCTCGCGTTGCTGCGGCTGCACGTCCCTGCCGGAGTCCTCGGCCAGGTGCTGCGCCGCTTCCTTCGTCAGCTCCTTCACCGAGAGCACGCCGTAGACCTCGGCGCTGCCGCGGGCGTCCTTCGGCACCGCGAAGGCGTGGTCCTTCATCATCACGCGCGCGGCCTGGCCGCCGTCCTCGAGCATCAGCCAGCAGCCTTCCTTCTGGCAGACCTCGGTGATGCGGCCGCTGAAGCGGTGCTCGGTGCCGGCGTAGGCATCGGCATCGGCGGCGGCCACGGAGATCGGCACCACCGCGCCCTCGTCCGGGATCGGCGCGCCATGGGTGGTCGGATTGCCGGCGAAGGCGAGCGGGGCGAGGGCCAGCAACAGCACGGACAGCGACAGGCGCATGGGGGACTCCCGGACGTGGATTCGCGCGCAGTGTACCGAAGCGCGGCGCGCGCCGGTCAGCGCGCGGCGACGGCCGGCGGCTGGGTCGCGAGCGCGGGCCAGCGCGCCAGCACCGACTTGCGGATGCCCGTCGCGTCGAGCCCGGCCTCGGCCAGCAGCTGTTCGCGGCTGGCGTGGTGCTGGAACGCGTCCGGCAGGCCCAGGTGCAGGATCGGCATGGCGATGCCTTCGGCCGCCAGAAGTTCCGCGACGCCGCTGCCGGCGCCGCCGGCGACGACGTTGTCCTCGAGCGTCACGAAGCCCTCGTGCGAGCCCGCGAGCTCGAGCACCAGCGCGCGGTCGAGCGGCTTCACGAAGCGCATGTTGACCACGGTGAGCCCCAGCTCGGCGCCGACTTCCTCGGCCGCCGGCACGATCGCGCCGAAGGCGAGCAGGGCGACCCGGCTGCCGCGGCGGCGCAGCTGGGCCTTGCCGACCGGTAGCGTGTCGAGCGTCGGCTCGATCGCCACCCCGGGGCCGCTGCCGCGCGGATAGCGCACCGCGGCGGGCCCCTGGAAGCGGAAGCCGGTGGACAGCATCTTGCGGCACTCGTCCTCGTCCGCCGGCGCCATCACCACCATGTTCGGCACGCAGCGCAGGTAGCTGAGGTCGAGGTTGCCGGCGTGGGTCGCGCCGTCCGGACCGACCACGCCGCCGCGGTCGATCGCGAACAGCACGTCGAGGTTCTGGATCGCGACGTCGTGCACCAGCTGGTCGTAGCCGCGCTGCAGGAAGGTCGAATAGATCGCGACCACCGGCTTCGCGCCTTCGCAGGCCATGCCCGCGGCCAGCGTCACCGCGTGCTGCTCGGCGATCGCGACGTCGAAGTAGCGTTCCGGGTATTCCTTGCTGAAGCGCACCAGGCCGGAGCCCTCGCGCATTGCCGGGGTGATGCCCATCAGCTTGTCGTCGGCGGCGGCCATGTCGCACAGCCAGTCGCCGAACACGTCGGTGTAGGTCGGCTTTTTCACCGCCCCGGGCTTCTTGACCACCCCCAGCTCGGGGTCGAACGGCGAGACCGCGTGGTAACCGATCTGGTCGCCCTCGGCGCGCTCGTAGCCCTTGCCCTTGGTGGTGATCACGTGCAGCAGTTGCGGCCCCTTGAGGCCCTTGAGCGTGCGCAGCGAGGCCACCAGCGCGTCCATGTCGTGGCCGTCGATCGGGCCGGTGTAGTGGAAGCCCATTTCCTCGAACAGCGTGGACGGCACGAACATGCCCTTCCAGTGTTCCTCCCAGCGGCGCACGAAGCGCGCGGGCCCGCTGCTGCGCTTGTCGCCGAGGATCTTCTTGCCGCCCTCGCGGATCGCGTTGAGCGCGGGGCTCGCGGTCGCGCGCCCGAGCATCCGGGTGAGGCCGCCGACGTTCTCGCTGATGGACATCCTGTTGTCGTTCAGGATCACCAGGATGTCGGGCTCGGGGTCCATGCCGCCGGCGTGGTTGAGGGCCTCGTAGGCCATGCCCGCGGTCATCGCGCCGTCGCCGATCACGGCCACGACCTTGCGCTCGTTACCGGCGCGTGCGCTTTCAATGAGCTTGTTCGCCACCGCCATGCCGAGCGCGGCCGAGATGGAGGTGGAGGAATGCCCGACGCCGAAGGTGTCGTACTCGCTCTCCTCGCGCTTCGGGAACGGCGCGATGCCGCCGGCCTGCTTCACCGAGCGGATGCCGTCGCGGCGACCGGTCAGGATCTTGTGCGGGTAGGCCTGGTGGCCGACGTCCCAGACGATGCGGTCGTGCGGGGTGTCGTACAGGTAATGGAGGGCGGTGGTCAGCTCGACCACGCCCAGGCCGGCGCCGAAGTGGCCGCCGGAATGCCCCACGCACTCGATCAGGTAGGCGCGCAGTTCGTCGGCGACCGCGCGCAGTTCGGACGCCGGCAGGCGGCGCAGGTCGGCGGGGGCGTCGATCGCGGCCAGCAGCGGATAGCGCTCCGCATCGATCGGGTGGGGGCTTGTCATTGCGGCATTTTCGCCCCCGCGGTCGCGGGGGGCAAGGCGAGCGCGGTTTACTTGCGGCGGCGCCCGAACAGGCCGCCGCGCGCGGGTTCCTCGGGCTCCGGCGGCGCGTCCGGGACCATCTCCGCGTAACCGGTGGCCAGGTTGGCGTTCACGAAGTCGACCACTTCCGGCAGCGCCACGCCGCTGGCTGCGGCGATCTCGTCGAGCGTCGCCGGGCCCTTCATCATCGCGGTCGCGATGCGGAAGTGCTTGGGGTACTCGCGTTCGGTCTGCGGCCACTTGCCCAGCTTGTAGCGGCCGCCAGGGTCGTTCCCGGGCAGCAGCGTGCCCTTGCCGGCGACCAGCCCGCCGAACCACTGCAGGCGCGACAGCGGCTGCGCCGTGCCCAGGGCACCGGTGCGCGCGTCCCATGCGGCGTCGTCCAGCGGCTCGAAGTCGCCTTCGGCCACGGCGCCCTCGAAGTAGCCCGCCAGCGGCTTGAGCGCGCTCGGGCCGAACCAGGTGCGCGCGTCCGCGTCGATGAACAGTTCCGGACCGTCGTCGCGCGCGAAGCGCCGCTTGCCGGCCAGCACGCCGGGTTCGAACCAGTCGCGCAGCGTGCGCTCGCGCGGTGGCTCGGGCGGGGCCACGGTGGCGGGCTCGAGCGTGCCCACCTGTTCCGACGCGGGCTCGCCGGGCACCGGGCCGGGCGCCATCGCCTCCTCGTCCACCGGCGCGGGATGTTCTTCGCGCAGTTCGTCCTGCGGCACCGGCGAGGGCGACATGCCGGCGGGCTCGGGCGGCGCCTCGGCCGCGATCCGCTGCAGCAGCGTCGCCAGCGCGGCCGCGTCGAACGGGCGCGCCAGGTGGTAGTCGGTCTGGGTGCGGCTGGCGGAGCTCAGGCCGATCACCCGCTTGCCGGCGGCATGCAGGCGCAGCCAGCTCATCGGCCCGTACATGCTGTCCATGTCCACCACGATGTAGTCCGCTTCGCCCTCGGGCGCCTGCCGCCACTGCTTGCCGATGCGCGCATTGGCGTTGTCGAAAGCCGCCTTGAGCGCGGCTTCCGTGGCCGGGTCCATCCCGGTCATCCCGAGGGTGAGTGGCATCGTGCGGGGTCCTGCGTTGGTACGGGGACCCGAGTTTAGCGGTTAGTGCAGCCCGAGACGACGCTTGCGGCGCGGCAGGTGGCTCTTCAGGAAGGCCATCTGGTCGGCCAGGATGTTGCGGTTGGACAGGATCAGGTGCTCGATCCAGCTCGGGCGGTAGGGGACGGCGAGCAGCGGCATCGCGGCCTGCTGCGGGGTACGCCCGCCCTTGCGCGAATTGCAGTGGAAGCAGGCGGCGACCACGTTCTCCCAGGTGTCGCGGCCGCCCTGCGACAGCGGCACCACGTGGTCGCGGGTGAGCGAGGCGCGGGCGCAGTCGCGGCCGCAGTACAGGCACAGGTGCTGGTCGCGCGCGAACAGCGCGGTGTTGGTCAGGGCCGGGGTCGGGTCGAGCGCCTTGCCGCGGGCGTGGCTGCGCGCGGCGATGATCGGCGGCAGGTGCAGCACGCTGCGGGTCCCGGTGATCCGGGAGATGCCGCCGCGGACGGTGAGGCAGGGGTCGCCGAGGGTCCAGGCGACGGCGCCGCGCGCGTACAGGCAGGTCGCGTCCTGCCAGCTCATCCAGTCGAGCACGCGCCCGTGGGCGTCGAGCGACAGGAGTCGCACCGAATCGAGCTTTGCTCTGTCTGCCTCCATCGGGACACCAGCTTATACCCGATGGCGCCGGGGGCGGTAGGCGACGGGGGTCTCAGTCCCCGAACGCCGGCTCCGGCAGCGCCATCAGCGGCCCGGCGCCGCTCTCGATCGCGGCCCGGTGGGCGCGCGTGCGCGGCAGCAGGCGCGCGAAGTAGAAGCGGGCGGTCTCGCGCTTGCCGGCCTTGAACGCCTCCGGACGGCCGGAGGCCTCGGAGGCCGCGACGCTGCGCGCCCACCAGTAGGCCAGCGCGACGTAGCCGGAGTACATCAGGTAGTCGTAGGAGGCCGCGCCGACTTCCTCCGGGTCGGCCGCGGCGCGGGTGGCGATGCCCTCGGACAGCGCCTGCCACTCGGCGGCGAGCTCGCGCAACACCGGCAGGAACTCCGCGACGGCCTGGTTGCCTTCGCTCTCGCTGCAGAACCCGGCGACCATGCGCCCGAACACGCGCAGGCCCTCGCCGCGCAGCTGCAGCAGCTTGCGCCCGGCCAGGTCCATCGCCTGGATGCCGGTGGTGCCCTCGTACAGCGTGGTGATGCGCGCATCGCGCGCGAGCTGTTCCATGCCGTGCTCGGCGATGTAGCCGTGGCCGCCGAAGCATTGCAGCGCGTGGTAGGTGCACTCCACGCCCCACTCGGTGAGGCAACCCTTGACGATCGGGATCATGAAGCCGAGCAGCGCCTCGGCCTCGGCGCGCTCGCCGGCGTCGGCCGCATGTGCGGCGATGTCGGTGAGCATGCCGGCGTGGTAGGCCATCGCGCGGCTGCCCTCGACCAGCGCCTTCTGGGTCAGCAGCATGCGCCGCACGTCCGGGTGCACGATGATCGGGTCGGCCGGCTTGTCCGGGAACTTCGGGCCGGAGAGCGAGCGCGACTGCAGCCGCTCGCGCGCATAGCGCAGGGCGTTCTGGTAGGCGCGGTCGGCCAGGCCCAGGCCTTGCAGGCCGACGGCGAGGCGCGCGGAGTTCATCATGGTGAACATCGCCATGAGCCCGCGGTGCGGTTCGCCGACCAGCCAGCCCTGGGCGCCGTCGAAGTTCATCACGCAGGTCGCCGAGCCGTGGATGCCCATCTTGTGCTCGAGCGCGCCGCAGCGGACCTGGTTGCGTTCGCCGGTGTTGCCGTCGCGGTCCACCCGCACCTTGGGCACCGCGAACAGCGAGATGCCCTTGCTGCCCGCGGGCGCATCGGGCAGCCGCGCCAGCACAAGGTGCACGATGTTGTCGGTGAAGTCGTGTTCGCCGGCGGTGATGAAGATCTTGGTGCCGGTGATCGCGTGGCTGCCGTCGTCGCGCGGCTCGGCGCGGGTGCGGATCAGGCCGAGGTCGGTGCCGCACTGCGGCTCGGTCAGGCACATGGTGCCGGTCCAGCGGCCTTCGACCAGCGGGACCAGGAAGGCCTGGCGCTGCCACTCCTCGCCGTGCTTCAGCAGCGCCGAGACCGCGCCGTGCGAGAGCAGCGGGAAGTTGCCCCAGGCGAGGTTGGCGGCGTCGATCATTTCCTTGACCGCCACGTCCACCAGGTGCGGCAGGCCCTGGCCGCCGTACTCCGCGGGCGCGGCCAGGCCCGACCAGCCGCCCTCGACGAACTTCAGGTAGGCGTCGCGGAAGCCGGGCGGGGTGGTGACCGCGCCGGTGTCGGCGTCGAGCCTGCAACCATGCTCGTCGCCGACCCGGTACAGCGGCGCCAGCACGCTGCCGGTGAAGCGCGCGCCTTCCTCCAGCACCGCGTCGAGCAGCTCGCGCGAGACCTCTTCGCGGCCCAGGCGCTGCAGTAGCGCCTCGCTGCCGAGCAGGTCGAACAGCACGAAGCGGATGTCGTCCAGCGGGGCGGAATAGGCGGCCATCAGCGCAGCACTCCGGCAAGGCCGGGGACCGGGCTGAGCGCGTTGTCGCGGTCGAGCTTCCAGGTCCGGGCGTTGCCCTTGTCGGGCGTGGTGGTGAGGTTGCCGCCCAGGTGGTACGAGATGCGCGCTCCGCGCGCCAGCGCGTCGGCGATCGCGATCTTGGCTCCGGCGGGCGGCACCAGCGCCACCGTCACCACGTCGGCCGACTCGGGCCCGATGGTGATGGCAGGAGCGGCCTGCACGCCGAAGGCGTCCTGGCCGGCGATCGCCAGGGTCGCGTCCACGCGGTCGAAGCGCATCGGCACGCTGCTGTAGTTCTGCAGCCGCAGGTCGAGCGACCAGCTGCCGTCGGTGCGCACCTCCAGTTGCTGGATGCTCGCGGTCGGCTCGGAGATGCGCCGCACTGGACCGCTGCTGCCGCAGGCGGCGAGCAGCGTGAGCGACAGGATCAACAGCAAGGCGGTGGCGATTGCTTTCAATGTCGTGTCCATGTCCCGGGCCTGGCCCGAGCATACACCGGCGTAGGGTCAGCGCCCGGCAGCCAGCAACGGATACGGATTGATCGCGGTGCCCTGCCACCAGCGCTTCTCGGGGCCGAGCTCGAAGATCGCGAAGTGCAGGTGCGGGGCGTCGTCGCTGGCGTTGCCGGTGCTGCCGACATAGCCGATGACGTCGCCGCGCGCGACCGCCTGGCCTTCCGCGAGGCCGGGAGCGTAGGCATCGAGGTGGGCGTAGTAGTAGGCGTGCTCGCGGCGCGGGTCGAACTGGTAGATGGTCAGCCCGCCCGCGTCGCTGGTGAACAGTTTCTCGATGCTGCCGTCGATGGCGGCCAGCACCGGGGTGCCGCGCGGCGCCATGATGTCGAGCGCCTCGTGCATGCGCTCCGTGCCGCGGGCGTCGTCGAAGGTGTCGCTCAACTGCGCGGGCGTCACGCCTTCGACCGGGAGCAGCAGCAGGCCGCCCTCGGGGGCGGGCGGGGTGGCCTTCGAGCGGGTCGCGCTGCGCGCGGGGCGCATGCTGGCGGTGGTGTCGCGCGCGGCCTCTTTGCCTGGAGCGGCCTCGCCTGCGACCGCGGGAGGGGAAGCGGCCACCACGGCCGGCGTCCGCGCCGGAGCCGGCTCGCGCATCAGGAAGTAGACCAGGTTGGCCCCGACCAGCGCGCCCGCGAGGAACAGCAGGATGGCCTTCATCGGCTCACTGCTGCAGCTTGACGGCCATGCCCGGCGCCACCGCGGCCGCGACCGCGACCGCATCCCAGTTGGTCAGGCGGATGCAGCCGTGCGACTGGGTCTTGCCGATGCTGGCCGGTTCGGGGGTACCGTGGATGCCGTAGTGCTCCTTGGACAGGTCGATCCAGACCAGGCCCACCGGATTGTTCGGCCCGGGCTGGATGGTCGCCTTCGAGTGCGAACGGTCGGCGTCCCAGAACAGGTCCGGGTTGTAGTGGAAGGTGGGCTCGCGGGCCACGCCCTGGATTTTCCAGTCGCCGATCGGCAACGGGTCGTGCTCGCTGCCGGACGTCGCCGGGTAGCGCGCGTAGGTCTTGCCCGACGCGTCGACCAGCGACACGCTGCCGTCGGACTCGTCCACCACCACGTGATCGGCAGTGGGCAACGGGTCGCCGCCATGCACGTTGGGCACGACGATGGTCGCGCCTGCCGCGAATCCGCCTTCGTTGAGGCTGGCGAGCAGGGAAGGGCTGGCGTGGAAGCGCTCGCCCAGCATTTCCTCGAGCGAGGCGTAGCCGAGCGCGTCCAGCTCGGCCTTGTGCATCATGTCGCCGGGGATCTCGACGAACGGGCCTTCGACGTCGTCGTCGGTGAGGGTGTATTCGACCAGCGCAGGGGCGTCGTCGCGCGCGAGCTCGGTCCAGGTCGCCTCGTCCAGCGTGCCGCTCGCCTCGAGCCCGCGCGCCTTCTGGAACGCGGCGATCGCGCGCCGGGTGTTGCTGCCGCTGACGCCGTCGATCTCGCCGGGCGAGAAGTGCGCGCGGTCGAGCAGCACCTGCGCGCGCAGCACGCTGTCTTCGCCGGGCTGGCGGTCAGCGGCCGCCGCGCGCAATGGCCGGGCGGGCTGCCAGCCGCGCTTCTTCTCCGCCTCGGCGGCGGAGGCCTGCGCACTGTTCCCGGTTCCCGGCCGCGCCGGCACGGTCGTCACGCGCGAGACCACGTTGTCGAAGGACACGCGCGGTGTGCGCTGCTGCGCGCCGGCGGTCGCGGCCAGGCCCAGCGTGAGCGCGAGGGCGGCGGGAAGGAGCGTGGCAGGAACGCGTCGGGCCATGGCGTGCGTGCTCGTGGGAGGTGTCCACGATGCTGCGCAAGCACGGCTCGCAGCCGCGTGAATGCGCGGCCCGTCGTTCAGGAAGCGGTGTGTGCGCTAGTGGGTGCGGCCGCGGGTGCTGATCGCGACCATGGTCTGGCCGAGTTCCTTCATGGTGTCGCGCTGCATCGAGAACGCCAGGTGCGATTCACCGAACGAGAGGATCAGCGCTTCCTGCTCGGGGTTCGCTCCGGGCCCGATCGAGAACGACGACGGGACCACGAGCGCGCCCGAATTCTCGGTCTCGGTGCGCTTGGGCAGCTCCGCGGAGGCATCCCGGGACGCGGCCAGCATCGCGGCCGCCATGTTCGCGATGTCAAGCGGCGACATCGTGAACTCGCCGAGCAGGACGCCGTCGCGGGCCACGCCCACCGCGACCTGGCCGTCGGGGGCGGACTCGATCAGCAGTCCGGTGGTGAATCCTGGGGGTATCCGCATGGCAGTCTCGCAAGACGGTGGGAGGCCACCGTGGAACTGGTGGCCGGGGAGGGAATCGAACCCCCGACACGGGGATTTTCAATCCCCTGCTCTACCAACTGAGCTACCCGGCCGGGCGCGCTGCGAGGGCGCGATGATACGGAGACGCGCCTGTTTGGGCAAGCCGGACGCAGCCTGAACGGGGTGCAGGCGCGCTCGCCGATGCCCGCCCGGGCAGGCGCAAGATAGGGCCGGATCCACACGACGAGGAGTCCCCCATGTTCAAGGCACTCGTTCCGATGCTCGCTGCCCTCGTGCTGGCCGGTTGTGCCACCACCCGCATGAGCGACGCGGAAAAGCTGGCCTTCTACGAGGCCCACGCGGGCGAACCGGTGAAGGACATCCGTTACCGCGACCCGATCGGCTGGGACAAAGTCGACGACGAGCACCTGCTGCTCACGATGCGCCCCGACGAGGTCTGGCTGATCGAGGTGTCCGGTCCCTGCCTCGACTACGGCAGCGCTTCGCCGACGATCGTTATCGACGCCAGCTTCAACCGCCTCAGCGTCGGCTTCGATCGCATCAAGGTGCCGGGTAACCCGATCAGCTGCAGGATCGAGGAGATCCGCCCGGTGGACATGGCCGCGGTGCGCGACGCGCGCGACGCGATGGCAGCGGGCTGACGCCGCGGGGCCCGCGGGTCAGGCGTCGGGAGCGACGTAGCCCGCGGGCTTCTCGGCGCCGCCGCCGAACAGGAACTTCTCCATCTCGCCTTCCAGGAAGGCGCGGTGCTTCGGGTCCAGCGGCGACAGCCGGTTCTCGTTGATCAGCATGGTCTGGTGGGCGAGCCACGCCTGCCAGGCCTGCTTGCCGATGCCGGCGAACACGCGCTTGCCCAGTTCCCCGGGCCAGGGCACGAAGTCCAGGCCTTCGGTCTCGCGCTTCTCGTACTCGCAGAACACGGTGCGGCTCACGTCGCTGCCTCCTCCATCGTCCGTTCCAACAGCCGGCGCACGGGGGCCGGGATGCCGAGCGCGCCGAGCGCCCCGGCGCCGACCCAGCGCAGGCCGTCATTGTCGGCGACGCCGTCGCGCGGGGCCACCGCGTCCCATTGCAGGGGCTGCAGCCGGAGCCGGTAATGGGTGAAGGCGTGGTCGATCGCCGGCAGCGGCGTGCCGGCATCGAAGTCGCCGCGGACGCGGGACGCGAACCAGTCGCGCGCGGCCGCGGTGTCGTCGGCCTGCGGCAAGGACCAGAGCGAGGCCCAGACCCCGGCCGAAGGGCGCCGCTGCAGCAGCAGGCGGCCGGCGGCGTCGCGCAACAGCAGTACCACCGCGCTGCGCCGCGGGAGCGGCTTGCCTGGTTTCGAGGTCGGCAGTTCGGCGACGCGCCCGGACAGCCAGGCCACGCAGCGGCCGCGCAATGGGCAGGCGTCGCAGGCGGGGTCGTGGCGCGTGCACAGGGTGGCGCCGAAATCCATCTGCGCCTGGGTGTAGTCGGCCAGGCGCGCGTCGGGCAGTTCGCCTGCGGCGATCTCCCACAGCAGCCGCTCGACCGCCGGGGTGCCGGGCCAGCCTTCGATCCCGTGCACGCGCGCGAGCACGCGGCGGACGTTGCCGTCGAGGATCGGGTGGCGGTCGCCCCAGGCCTGCGCCAGGATCGCGCCGGCGGTGCTGCGGCCGATGCCGGGCAGGGCGAGCAGCGCGTCGAAGTCGCGCGGCAGCTCCCCGCCGTGCAGTTCCATGCAGCGCAGCGCGGCGGCATGCAGGTTGCGCGCGCGGGTGTAGTAGCCGAGCCCGGACCACAGCGCGAGCACGCGGTCGAGCGGGGCCGCCGCCAGCGCCGGCAGGTCCGGCAGTTCAGCGACGAAGCGCTCGAAGTAGGGCAGCACCACTTGCACCTGGGTCTGCTGCAGCATCACCTCCGACAGCCAGGTGCGGTACGGCGTGCGCGGGTGCTGCCAGGGCAGGTCGTGGCGGCCGTGGGCGTCGAACCAGCGCAGCAGCGCGCCGGCGAAGTCGTCGCGGCCGCTCATTCCACGGCCGCTTCCACGTCCGGATCGTCCACGCTGACCTGCACGCCTTCCAGGCGCGCGCCGGCGATCTCCAGCACCGGCGTCGAAGCGCTGCCGTCCAGCGGCGGCAACGGCGTGGCCATGCCGGTGTCGATCCAGGCAGTGATGTCTCCCACTCGGAAGCGGCCGTCGAAGCGCGTGGCCTCGTGCGCGGCGCGCAAGCGCACGATGCCGGTCAGCGCGGGCGGTCCGCGGTAGTCGAGGGCGACCGCGACCGGGCCGCGCGGGCGCGCGATCGGCTGCGGCAGCTCCGGCCAGGCGGCTGGCCAGGCCGTGATGCTGCCGTCCAGGTCCAGGGAAAGCGCATCGGCGAGGGCGACGTTGCCGCGCAAGCGCGCGTCGGGTACGGGATCCTCGCCCGGACTGCCGCGGCCGCGCAGCACCAGTCGGGCCGGTGCGAGCGCAAGCGCGCCCTCGGCGAACCGCATCGGCCCGTGCGCGCCGAGCGCGAACGGGACCCGGTTGTCCGCGCTGGCGTACTGCGCGCCGACGCCCGCGGTCAGCGGGACGATCGCGATGTCGCCCTCGCGCAGGACGAACGGTCCGGACAGGCGCACGTGCGCCGGAAGCTGCCAGCCGTCGCCCGACAGCGCGAGCCTGCCGACCACGCCCAGGCCGGTGGGCTCCGCGTCCACCAGTGCGCCCGCGCGCTGCAGCGCCAGCGCGAGGTCGAACGGAACCCGCGTGGCGTCCGCCTGGTAGCGTCCGCGGATGCGTGCATGCAGCGGCGCGTCCGGCGCGAGGTGGGGCAGGTCGATCGCCAGTCCGGCGATGCGCCAGCCGGTGTCGCTTCCCTGGACCACGCCGTCGCGCATCTGCAGTCCCTGCGCCAGCGTCGGGAAGCGCGGCGCCTCGCTCGGCGGGCGACCTTCCAGCCAGTGCTGCAGCGCGTCCACCCGCAACACCGGCGCATCCAGTTCCAGGCGTTGCGCCGCGAGCACCGCGCCGCGCGCGCGGATGGTGGACCACGGCAGCGACAGCAGGATGCGGTCGGCGGTGAGCAGCGGAACCGCCGCGCCGGGTTCGCGCGCGACCACCCCGCGGATCACCAGGGTGGGCGTGCCGCGCAGCGTGTATTCGGTGGCGCCGGACGCGGTGATCTCGAGGCCGAGCGCCGTGCCGGCGCGCTGCAGCAGGAAGCGGGTCGCGCGCTCGGGCTGCAGCGCGAAGCGCACGGCGAAGAGCAGGGCGAGCAGCAGCAGCGCCAGCACCAGCACGATGCGTGCCGTGCGGCGTCCGGGGGCGTGCATGCGCGCGTCGCCCATGCCGTGCCGCGCTCAGTCGCCCAGCGACGCGGGCAACAGCGCGTCCACGAACGCCTGCGGGTCGAACACGCGCAGGTCCTCGGGGCGCTCGCCGATGCCGGCGTAGCGGATCGGGATCCCGAACTCGCGCGCCAGCGCGAACACCACGCCGCCCCGCGCGGTGCCGTCGAGCTTGGTCACCACCAGCCCGGTGACGTGGACCGCGGCGTGGAACTGGCGCAGCTGCGACAGCGCGTTCTGCCCGGTGGTGCCGTCGATCACCATCAGCACTTCGTGCGGTGCGTCCGGATCCACCTTGGCGAGCACGCGGCGGATCTTGCCGAGCTCGGCCATCAGGCCCTGCTGGGTGTGCAGGCGTCCGGCGGTGTCGGCGACCAGCACTTCCATGCCGCGCGCCTTCGCCGCCTGCAACGCGTCGAAGGCGACCGCGGCGGCGTCGGCGTCCTGGCCCTGGGCCACTACCGGCACGCCGTTGCGCTCGCCCCAGGCCTGCAGCTGGGCGACCGCGGCGGCGCGGAAGGTGTCGCCGGCGGCCAGCATCAGGCTGCGCCCCTCCTCCTTGAAGCGGCGTGCCAGCTTGCCGATGGTGGTGGTCTTGCCGACGCCGTTGACGCCGACGGTGAGGATCACGAACGGCTTGCGCGCCGGGTCGATCTCCAGCGGTACCGACACCGGCTGCAACAGCGCCAGCAGTTCCGCGCGCAGGGCCGCCAGCAGCGCCGCCGCGTCGGCGAACTCGCGTGCCTTCATGCGCTTGCGCAGGCCGTCCACCAGCTGGGTGGTGGCGGTGACACCGACGTCGGCGGTGAGCAGGGCGGTCTCGATCTCGTCCAGCAACGCTTCGTCGAGTTGCGGGTTGCGCGAGAACAGGCCGCCCATGCTGCGCGCGAAGGCGCTGCCGCGCAGGCGGGCGCGCCAACCGGCGGCGCCGGCCGGGGCCGCGGGGGCGGTCGCGTCGGCATCGGGCGTGGCGGGCGGGACGGAGGGCGTCGTCGCGGCCGGGGGAGGGGGCGCATCCGTGGCGGGCGCCGCCGCTTCCGGCTTCTTGCGGCGGAAGAAACTCACCATCGTGGGGACCATCGCGCAGAATGGCGCGCATGGTAGCACCGGGCCCCGCGTACCCAGCATGAAGCGAAAGAGACCCGCGCGAAGCACACCCGCACCCGTCCGTGGCGCACCCGGCGCGGTTCGCATCGTCGGCGGCCGCTGGCGCGGCACGCGCTTGCCGGTGGCTGACGCCGAGGGCTTGCGGCCCACGCCCGACCGCGTGCGCGAAACCCTGTTCAACTGGCTGCAGCCGGTGTTGCCCGGCGCGCGCGTGCTCGACCTGTTCGCGGGCAGCGGGGCGCTGGGCCTGGAGGCGCTGTCGCGCGGTGCGCGCGAGGCCTTGCTGGTCGAGCGCGACCCGAGCCTGGCGGAGCAACTGCGGCGCGCGGTGGAGCGGCTCGACGCGGGTGCATCGGCCACGGTCCTGCAGGCGGATGCGCTGGCACTGCTGCGCGCACCGCTGCATGGGCGATTCGACATCGTGTTCCTGGATCCGCCGTTCGCCGCCGGGGCGTGGGAACTGGCGTTGCGGTTGCTGCCGCCATGGCTGGCCGACGACGCCTGGCTGTACCTGGAAGGACCCGCGGCGACGCCGCCCGAGGCCGGCCCGGAATGGGCCCCGCACCGCGAGGGCCGCACCCGCGACGTCCATTACAGCCTGCATCGCCGGCGCGGGCGTGGCGTGGCGCCCGCTGATACACTGGCGCCAAGTCCTGGCAGTGACGACAAGCCCATCGCATGAGCGTGGCCCGCACCCGCATCGCGGTCTATCCCGGCACGTTCGATCCGATCACGAACGGGCACGTGGATCTCGTGGACCGCGCCGCGCCGCTGTTCGAGCGGCTGGTGGTGGGCGTGGCCGAGAGCCCGGCGAAGGGGCCGGCGCTGGACCTGGAACTGCGCGTCGGGCTGGCGCGGGAGGCGCTGGCGGAGCATCCGAACGTGGAGGTGCGCGGCTTCGACGGCCTGCTCGCGCACTTCGTCCGCGACCTCGGCGCCGGGGTGCTGCTGCGCGGGCTGCGCGCGGTCTCCGACTTCGAGTACGAGTTCCAGCTGGCGAGCATGAACCGGCACCTGATCCCGGATGTCGAGACCCTGTTCCTGACCCCGGCGGAGGAATACGGCTTCATTTCCTCGTCGCTGGTGCGGGAGATTTCCAGGCTGGGAGGCGACGTGACCGCGTTCGTGCCCCCGGCCGTGGCCACAGCGCTGCAGGCCGAATGGCAGCGCAACACAGCTTGACGCGAGTGGGGGAGAGAACGATGAAGAAGACGATGACCCGACTGATGGTGCTTGCCGTGGTGGCGCTGCTGGCCTCGACGCTGGCGGCATGCAAGAAGGAAGAGGCCCCGAAGGTGGAGGCCAAGCCGCCGATGAGCGCCCCGACCACCGACGACCGCCAGGCCTGGGTGGACTACCTGAACGACGTCGTGCCGCGCAACATGGGCGGCATCACCAACCAGCCCTACGTGTACTTCCTGCCGGCGGAGGACACCGCCGACTTCCAGGAGCAGTACAACCGCCTGCTGATCAAGGCGCAGACCGACGTCGGCCGCGGCATCATCACCGGCAACATGCTGGCCTACGCCTCGCCGGCGTCTTCGCAGATGGCCGACCTGGTAGTGGCCTCGTTCGATGGCGTGCCCGCCGACTCCATGAAGGGCGTGCGCGTGCTGTTCATCGGCGACCCCGCCGACAACGAGCGCGTCAAGGCGGCGGTCGAACCGGCCGGCGTCAACTACGTGTTCATCGACACTTCGAAGCAGTAACCGGCAGGACCGCCGCGCGGGCCGGCCACCCGGCGCGCGCGGCGCGTTTACGGCATGGCGCTCAGGATCAACGAACTCTGCATCAACTGCGACGTCTGCGAGCCCGCGTGCCCGAACCAGGCGATCAGCCAGGGCGAGGAGATCTACGTGATCGATCCCGCCCGCTGCACCGAATGCGTCGGCCACTTCGACGAGCCGCAGTGCGCGATGGTCTGCCCGGTGGAATGCATCGATCCCGATCCGGAGCATCCGGAATCCGAACCACAACTGCTGGCCAAGCTGCGCCGGCTGCAACTGGAGTCGGCATGAAGACGATCCGCTCGCTGTTCCTCTCCCTCTCGCTGCCGCTGCTGCTGGTCGTGCCCGGCCTGGCCGGCGCCGCGGACGCGCCGGCCGCGCGCCCGCCGGGCGCCGCCATCGCCAGCGCGCACGAGCTCGCCACCCAGGCCGGGCTGGACACGATCCGGGACGGCGGCAACGCCTTCGACGCCGCGGTCACGGTGTCGGCGGTGCTGTCGGTGGTCGAGCCGATCAGTTCCGGCCTCGGCGGCGGCGGCTTCTTCCTGCTGCACGACGCGCGCACCGGCAAGGACCTGTTCCTGGACGCGCGCGAGATCGCGCCCGAGGCGGCGACGCCCGAGGTCTACCTCGACGCCGAGGGCAACCTCGATCCCGACAAGGCGCAGAACGGCCCGTGGTCGGCCGGCCTGCCCGGGCTTCCCGCCGCGCTGGTCAAGCTCGCCGACGAGTACGGCAAGCTGCCGCTGTCGCGCAGCCTCGAGCCCGCGATCCGCATCGCCGAGGAAGGCTTCCCGGTGTACGCGCGCCTGGAGCGCGGCTACAACGGCAAGCGCGAGGTGCTCGAGCGCTACCCCGGCACGCGCGAGGTGTTCCTGGCCGACGGCGATCCGCCGAAGGTCGGCGAGACCCTGCGCCAGCCCGACCTCGCGCGCACGCTGCGGCTGATCGCGGAGCAGGGCTTCGACGGCTTCTACCGCGGCGACGTGGCGCAGAAGCTGGTCGCCGGCGTGAATGCCGAAGGCGGCAAGTGGACGCTCGAGGAGCTGGCCGCGTACACGGTCAAGGAGCGCGAGCCGATCCGCTTCGATTACCGCGGCTGGAACATCGTCACCGCGCCGCCGACCTCGTCGGGCGGCGTCGCGCTGGCGGAGATGCTGCAGATCGCGTCCGGCTGGGACCTGTCGAAGCTCGATCGCCCGCAGCGCATCCACATCCTGGTGGAGGCGATGCGCCGCGCCTACCGCGACCGCACCATCTACCTCGGCGATCCGGACTTCACCCGCATCCCGATGCAGCGCCTGCTCAGCCCGGAGTACGCGGCCGGCCTGCGCGCCACCATCCATCCGGAGAAGGCGACGCCCAGTGAGTTGCTCCCCGGCCAGCCGGCACCGCTCGAGGACGAGGAGACCACGCACTTCTCGATCATCGACGCCGACGGCAACATGGTCTCGGCCACGCAGACGATCAACCTGCTGTACGGCTCCGGCCTGGTGCCGCCGGGCACCGGCGTGATCCTCAACGACGAGATGGACGACTTCGCGCTCAAGCCGGGCACGCCCAACGCGTTCGGCGTGATGGGCTTCGAGGCCAACGCGGTCGAGCCGGGCAAGCGCATGCTCAGTTCGATGACCCCGACCTTCATGTTCTCCCCGGGCAAGGTCACCGCGCTCGGCGCTCCGGGCGGCAGCCGCATCATCACCGAGGTGCTGCTGGGCATCCTCGGCTACGACGATGGCCTGTCCGCGCAGGAAGTCGCGGCCAAGCCGCGATTCCACCACCAGTGGTGGCCGGACGTGATTTCGGGCGAGGACGGCGCGCTCGAGCCCGAAACCGTGGCCGCGCTGGAGGCGATGGGGCACAAGGTGAACCCGGACGAGGGCACCTGGGGCATCCTCAACACGGTGGCGTGGGACCGCCTGCGCAACGAGCTGTCCGCCGGCGCGGATCCGCGCAATCCGGTGGGCAGCGGCGAGGTCGCGCTGCTGCCCTGAGCGGGGAACGCTAGAATCGGGCCATGAAGCTCTGGTCCATCCTCGGCAACTCGCAGAAGCTCGACGGCGGCGCGATGTTCGGCAACGCGCCGCGCGCGCTGTGGGAACGCTGGGCGCCGCCGGACGAGCTCAACCGCATCGAGCTCGCCTGCCGCGCGCTGCTGGCGACGCCGCTGGCCGGAAAGACGGTGCTGTTCGAGACCGGCATCGGCGCGTTCTTCGAGCCGAAGCTGCGCGAGCGCTACGGCGTGCAGGAAGACCGGCACGTGCTGCTCGAATCGCTGGGCGAGGCGGGCTTCGGGCACGAGGACATCGACGTGGTGGTGCTCTCGCACCTGCACTTCGACCACGCCGGCGGACTGCTGGCGCCGTGGGAGGAGGGCGAACCGCCGCGGCTGCTGTTCCCGAACGCGACCTACGTGGTCAGCGCCGCCTGCTGGGAGCGCGCGCGCGACCCGCACCCGCGCGACCGCGCCAGCTTCATCCCGGAGCTGCCCGACCTGCTGGAAGGCAGCGGCCGGCTCGAGATCGTGGACGGCGCGCATTGCCAGGCCCTCGGCAAGGCGGTGCGCTTCCACTACAGCGACGGCCACACGCCGGGCCTGATGCTCGCCGAGATCGTGGGCCCGGAGCGCGCCGGCGGCCAGTCGCACGGCGGCGTGGTGTTCTGCGCCGACCTGATTCCCGGCCGGCCGTGGGTGCACGTGCCGATCACCATGGGCTACGACCGCAACGCCGAGCTGCTGATCGACGAGAAGCGCGAGTTCCTCGCCGACAAGCTCGAACGCGACGTGCACCTGTACTTCACCCACGACCCTGGCTGTGCGCTGGCCAGGGTCACCCGCGACGAGCGCGGCCGCTACGGCACCGCCAACGAGGTCGCCTCGCTGCAGGCGCGGGCGCTGCCTGCGTGACGCCCGCGGCGCGGCTACTGCTGGCCATGCTGGTGTTGGCCGGCGCCGGCCTGCCCGCGTTCCCGTCGCATGCCGACGAAGTCCCCGACCCGGGCGCCCGGCCGGAACCGGACCAGCCCCTGCGCGACCCGGACTTCGGCGTGCGCACGCGCGAGCCCGGCCTCGAGCGCGTGGTCGAGATGTACCAGTGGCGCCCGGCCGCCAACGGCTATGCACGCGACTGGAGCAGCGAGCCGGTGGACTCGGCAGGATTCGCGCCCGGGCACGAAAACCCCGCTTTCCCGTTGCGCAGCCAACGCTGGCTGCCCGGACGCGTGACCGTGGACGGCGTGCCGCTGGACGAGGAAGTGCTCGCCGCGCTCGGCGAATGGCGCGAGTTCCGGCCATCGTTCTCGGCGCTGCCGGGCAACCTGGCGGCGACCTTCCAGCCAGAGGGCGACGGGCTCGGCAGCGCCGAGAACCCGCTGGCGCCGGAAGTCGGCGACCTGCGCATCCATTGGCGCGAGCGCGTGCTGCCGCCGCTGGCCGGGCGCATCGAACTGCGCGATGGCGCCTGGCGGCTGCGCGCCGGCGCGGGGGCGGACGCTGCCGGCGAACCGGCGGGCGGCGGCGGCATGCCGGGCTGGCTTCCGATCGCCGCCGGTGGACTGTTCCTGCTCGTGCTGGCGGTCGTGTTGGGAAGGCGCCGCAGGCGCTAGGTGTGTCCGGCGGGGCGTCGCGGCGCGAGCGCCGCTCCTACACGCGGGTGCCGAAGATCCGGTCGCCGGCGTCGCCGAGGCCGGGCAGGATGTAGCCCTTGTCGTTGAGCCGCTGGTCGATCGCGGCCGTGTAGACCTCGACGTCCGGATGCGCGGCCTCGAGCACGCGCAGGCCTTCCGGCGCGGCCACCAGGAACAGGCCCTTGATGCGCGTGCAGCCGGCCGCCTTCAGCAGCGAGACGGTCGCCACCAGGGTGCCGCCGGTGGCGAGCATCGGGTCGAGGACGATGGCGGTGCGGTCGGCCATGCCGCCGACCAGGTTCTCGTAATAGGTTTCCGGCAGCAGCGTGGCCTCGTCGCGGCGCATGCCGACCACGCCGACCTTCGCCGCCGGGATCATCTCGAGCACGCCGGGCAACATCCCGAGGCCGGCGCGCAGCACCGGCACCAGGGTGACCTTGCGGCCCTTGATGCGGCGGACCGGTACCGGACCGGCCCAGCCTTCGGCCAGCACTTCCTCGGTCTCGAGGTCGGCGGTGGCTTCGTAGGTGAGCAGCATCGCGAGCTCGCCGGCGAGCTCGCGGAACTCCTTGGTGCTCAGGCCACGGTGGCGCAGCAGGCCCAGCTTGTGCTGGACCAGCGGATGCCGCACTTCGACCACCTTGAGCTTGCGCGCCGCCATGGCGCGATTCTGCCCTAAGCGGCCTTCTGCTGGCGCGGCCCCTCCAGCAGCGCGCGCTTCACCAGCGACACCACCAGGTCGAGCTCGTCCTCGCCCATCTCGAAGCGCGGGGTGAAGCGCAGCGAGTTCTCGCCGCCGTGGATCACGCCGAGGCCGTGCTCGCGCAGCCACTCCTCGGTGGAGCCGGCGCCGTAGCCCTTGAACTCCGGCGACAGCTCGCAGGAGAACAGCAGGCCGGTGCCCTGGACCTTGGTGACCAGGCCGCCGAGCTCGGCCTTGAGCGCCTCGAGCTTGGCGATCGCCTGCTTGCCGCGTTCGCGGATGTTGGCGCGCAGTTCCGGGGTCAGCTTCGACAGCACCACGCAGGCGACGTCGAGCGCGCGCGGGTTGGCGGTCATGGTGTTGCCGTAGGTGCCGCGCGCGTAGATGCCGGCGGCGCGCTCGTTGCAGGCGAGCACCGAGAGCGGGAACTGGCCGGCGTTGAGTGCCTTGGAGTAGGTCTCCATGTCCGGCGCCTCCTGGCCCTCGAAGCCGGGGTAGTCGACGATGGACAGCGTGCCGGTGGCGCGCAGGCCGGCCTGGATCGAATCCACCAGCAGCAGCGAGCCGTGCGCCTTCGTCAGCTCGCGCGCGGCGGCGTAGAAGTCCACTGGCACGCTGCGGCCCGGGTCGCCTTCGCCCATCACCGGCTCCAGGAACATCGCCTCGATGAACCAGCCGTTGGCGTCGGCATCGGCGAAGGCCTTGCGCAGCGCCTCGAGGTCGTACGGGGGGATCACGATCACGCTGTCCTCGCCGCGGTAGCTGGCGAGGTTGGCGACGTAGGCCTTGCGGGTGGAATCCGAGTACAGGGCAGGGCGGTCGGTGCGGCCGTGGAAGCTGCCCTTGACCACCAGCCGCTTGATCCTGCGGCCGGCGTGGCGCGCGCCCGGCTCGGTCATCGCCTTGGCGTTGGTGTCGGCGATGCGCGCGGCCAGGGTCACCGACTCGGAGCCGGAGTTGAGGCACATGAACTTCGCGTACGGGCTGCCGTCCTTGCGGCTGTGCCCGATCTCCCGTTGCAGCGCGCGGGTGAAGCGCTGCTGCGACAGGCTCGGGGTCATGATGTTGGCCAGCGCCTGCGGGCGCGCCATCGCCGCGATGATGTCGGCCGGCGCGTGGCCGAAGCCGAGCATGCCGTAGCCGCCGGTGTCGTACAGCACCGCGCCCTTCAGGGTCACGATCCACGGGCCGCGCGCGGCCAGCGCCACGTACGGGTTGACCGCGTCCTGCGGGTAGAAGTTGACGAACCCGGCCTGCACCGCCTGGATCTGCGCGTCCTCGTCCATGTCCAGCAGGTCCGCGTGGTCCCCGGCGATGCGCCGGTACTCGGCGACGGCGGCCTCGATCGCCTCGCCCAGCTCGGGGTGCGAGGCCGCGAAGCGTTCCAGGGTGGCGTCGTCCAGGCCGGCGGTGCGGCGCTGTCCGGCGTGGGCGCGGAGCGGGGCGAGCTGGGCGGTGACGGTCATGCGGTTCTCCATTCGGTGTCGGCGGCCAGCGGCCGCGCCAAACCCTTATTATCGGCAAGTTTTCGTCGAAAGACAGGTGCGAATTGCGCAAAATTCATGTAGTTTTCGGCGAAACGACGAACCGGACTGGCCAATGCGACTGACGCCTGCCGATGAAGCCCTGCTCTCGCTGCTGCGCGAGGACGCCCGCGCCCCGACCGCGCAGATCGCCCGTCGCCTGGGGCTCTCGCGGACCACGGTGCAGAGCCGGATCGAGCGCCTGCAGCGCAGCGGCGTGATCGCCGGCTACACCGTGCGCATGGCCGAGGACTTCGAGCGCGACCGGGTGCAGGCGCTGGTCATGGTCACGGTGCTGCCCAAGCAGATGCCGGCGGTGGTGGAGGCGCTGCACGACATGGCCGAGGTACGCAGCCTGCAGTCGGTGAGCGGACCCTGGGACCTGGTCGCGCGCGTGGTGGTGCCCACCATCGGCGAGATGGACGAGCTCACCGACCGCATCGGCGCGGTGCCGGGGGTCGAGCGCACGACCTCGTCGCTGGTGCTGTCCACCAAGTTCGAACGCTGACGCCACCTACAATTGCGTACCACGGCCGCGCGCCGCCCCTGCCCATCGCCTTGAAGAAGTCCGACTTCCGCTACGAGCTGCCGCCAGGGCTCATTGCCCAGGCGCCGTTGCCCGAACGCTCGGCCAGCCGCCTGCTGGTGGTGCCCGGCGACGGGCCGTTCGAGGACCGCCACGTGCGCGACCTGCCGCAACTGCTGCGTGCCGGCGACCTGCTGGTGTTCAACGACACCCGGGTGATCCCGGCGCGGCTGTTCGGGCGCAAGCAGGGCAGCGGCGGCCGGGTGGAGATCCTGATCGAGCGCCTGCTGCCCGGCAACGAGGCGCGCGCCCAGGCCGGTTCCAGCAAACCCCTGCGGCCCGGCGGCCGCATCGAACTGGACGCCGGCGGCGAGGCCGAAGTGCTCGGCCACGACGGCGGGTTCCACCACCTGCGCTTCCATGTCGAGGGTTCGCTGGAGTCGTGGCTGCTGCACGCCGGGCGGCTGCCGCTGCCGCCGTACATCCACCGCGAGCCGGGCGCGGACGACGACGAGCGCTACCAGACCGTGTTCGCGCGCAAGGTCGGCGCGGTCGCAGCGCCGACCGCCGGGCTGCACTTCGACGACGCGCTGCTGGCGGCGCTGCGCGAGCGCGGGGTGCAGTCCGGCCACGTCACCCTGCACGTGGGCGCGGGCACCTTCCAGCCGGTGCGGGTGGACGACATCGCCGAGCACCGCATGCACAGCGAGTGGCTCAACGTCGGCCCGGAACTGATCGAGCAGGTGCGGCGCACGCGCGCGGCCGGCGGACGCGTGGTGGCGGTGGGCACGACCGTGGTGCGCGCGCTGGAAAGCGCCCTGGTCGACGGCGAGCTGCGCCCGTTCGCGGGCGAGACCCGGATCTTCATCTTCCCCGGCTACCGGATCCGTTCGGTGGACGCGTTGCTGACCAACTTCCACCTGCCCGAGTCGACCCTGCTGATGCTGGTGTCGGCGTTCATGGGCAGGGAGCGGATCCTGGCCGCCTACGAGCACGCGGTACGCGAGCGCTACCGGTTCTTCTCCTACGGAGACGCGATGCTGCTGTCGCCCGGGACCTAGGCGCGCCTTGGCACGGCGCGGCCCAAACGCATACAATTCTCATTTGCATCATTCCCGTTCGACCAGGTGCCAGGAGCCACCCACGATGTCCCGTGACCCCCGCGCGCTGTTCCTCTCCGCCTGCGCCGCGCTGCTGCTTGCCGCGTGCAACAGCGGCCAGACCCCCGCCGACACCGGTTCGGAGGATGCCAATGCGCCCGCCGCCGCAGGCGAGGTCAACCTCTACACCACGCGCGAGCCGGGGCTGATCCAGCCGCTGCTGGACGCGTTCACCGAGCGCAGCGGCATCCGCGTCAACACCGTGTTCCTGAAGGACGGTCTGATGGAGCGGCTCGCCGCCGAAGGCGCGAACTCGCAGGCCGACGTGCTGATGACCGTGGACACCGGCAACCTGCTGGACGTGGTCGAGGCCGGGCACGCGCAGCCGGTGGAATCCGAAGTGCTGGAAGCGGCGATCCCCGCGCACCTGCGCGGCGACGACGGCCAGTGGTTCACGCTCTCGCTGCGCGACCGCGTGCTGTACGCGCACAAGGACCTGGCGCTGGACGCCTTCGCCTACGAGGACCTGGCCGACCCGCGCTGGAAGGGCAGGGTCTGCATCCGCTCCGGCCAGCATCCGTACAACACCAGCCTGTTCGCGGCGATGATCGCGCACCACGGCGCGGAGTACACCGAGCAGTGGCTGCGCGGGGTCAAGGCCAACCTGGCGCGCAAGGCCGCGGGCGGCGACCGCGACGTCGCCCGCGACATCCTCGCCGGCATCTGCGACATCGGCATCGCCAACGCCTACTACGTCGGGCGCATGAAGAACGCCGAGCCCGGCTCCGAGCAGCACCAGTGGGGCGAGGCGATCAAGGTGATCCGCCCGGTGTTCTCCACCGACGGCGGCGGCACCCACGTCAACATCAGCGGCGCGGCGGTCGCGCGCCATGCGCCGAACCGCGACAACGCGGTGGCGCTGATGGAATACCTGGTCTCCGACGAGGCGCAGAGCCTGTACGCGCGCGCGAACTACGAATACCCGGTGAAGGCCGGGGTCGAGCTCGATCCGGTGGTCGCCAGCTTCGGCCCGCTGCAGGTCGATGCCTTGCCGCTGGCCGAGGTCGTGCGCAACCGGCGCGAGGCCAGCGTGCTCGTCGACAAGGTCGGTTTCGACAACTGAGGCCGTCGCGATGAGCGCGGTCGCCCCTGCCGGCGGCATCCGGGTGCCAGTGCGGCACGCCATGCGCATCCGGCTGTCGCGACTGCTCCCCGAGGGCGGCTGGCAGTGGGCGGCGGTGGCGATCGCAGGCCTGGTGCTGGCGCCGCTGCTGGCGCTGGCGTGGACCGCGCTGCAGGGCGGGCAGGCCGGGTTGTGGCCGCACATCGCGCGCTACGTGCTGCCGCCGGCTGCGCTCAACACGGTGCTGCTGCTGGCCGGCGTCGGCGTGCTGGTGGTGGCGATCGGCACCGGCGCCGCGTGGCTGGTCACCGCATACGACTTCCGCGGGCGGCGCGTGCTGGCCTGGGCGCTGCTGCTGCCGCTGGCGGTGCCGACCTACATCGTCGCCTTCACCTACCTCGACCTGCTGCACCCGCTGGGCCCGGTGCAGGGACTGCTGCGCGAACTGCTCGGCCACGCCAGCCCGCGCGACTTCCGGCTCCCGGACATCCGCGGGCTCGCCGGCTGCATCGTGCTGCTCGGCTTCGTGCTCTATCCCTACGTCTACCTGACCACGCGCGCGATGTTCATGACCCAGGCCGCCGGCCTGCTCGAGGCGGCGCGCACGCTGGGCGCGTCGCCGTCGGCGGTGTTCCTGCGCGTGGCGCTGCCGCTGGCACGGCCGGCGATCGCGGTCGGCGCGGCGCTGGCGCTGATGGAAGCGCTCAACGACATCGGCGCCTCGGAGTTCCTCGGCGTGCAGACCATGACGGTCGCGGTCTACACCACCTGGGTGACGCGCGCGGACCTGCCCGGCGCCGCGCAGATCGCGCTGTCCATGCTGGCGATCGTGGTCGCGCTGCTGGCGCTGGAGCGGCACGCGCGGCGACGCCAGCGCTATGCGGCAGGTACGCGCCCGCGGCCGATGCGCGCGCGCCGCCTGCACGGCGCCGCGGCGCTGGCGGCGCTCGCGTTGGGCGCGTTGCCGGTGCTGGTGGGTTTCGTGGTGCCGGCGGCGTACCTGGCCTGGGAAACGGTCGAACGGCTGGCAGGCGCCGGCGTGTCCGCGCGCTTGCTGTCGAGCGCCTGGAACACCGTGGTCGTGGCGCTGGCCGCCACCGTCGCCACGGTTGGCGCCGGGCTGGTGCTGGCGTGGGCGCTGCGCCAGGCGCAGGGGCGCCGGCGTCCCGCGGGCGCCACCCTGGCGGTGCGCCTGGCCAGCCTGGGCTATGCCGTGCCCGGCACCGTGTTGGCGATCGGCCTGCTGCTACCGCTGGCCTGGTTCGATGCCGGCGCCAATGCCGTACGCGGCGTGTTCGGGCTGGAACCGCACCTGCTGCTGATGGGCTCGGCGGCGGCGCTGGTGCTGGCCTACCTGATGCGCTTCCTGGCGATCGCCGCCGGCGGCATCGAATCCGGCTTCGCCCGCATCGCGCCCAGCCTCGACCAGGCCGCCGCGAGCCTCGGGCATGCGCCCGGCGCGATCCTGCGTCGCGTGCACCTGCCGCTGCTGCGCCCGGCGCTGGCCGCGTCGGCGTTGCTGGTGTTCGTGGACGCGATGAAGGAACTGCCGGCGACGCTGCTGCTGCGGCCGCTCGGTTTCGAAACGCTGGCTACCTGGCTGTACGCGGAAGCCTCGCGCGGCACCTACGAGGAGGGTGCGGTCGCGGCATTGCTGATCGTGCTCGCCGGACTGCTGCCGGTGGTGCTGCTGGCGCGCACCGGCGTGCGCTACGGCCGCGAGCGGATGGCATGAGCGCACTCCTCGACATGCGCGCCCTCGACATCCGCGCCATCGAGGTCGGCTATCCGGTGCCCGGCGGCGGGCTGCGGCGCGTGGTGGACGGCCTGTCGCTGTCGCTGGAACGCGGCGCGATCGGCTGCCTGCTCGGGGCCTCGGGTTGCGGCAAGACCACGGTGTTGCGCGCGGTCGCCGGCTTCGAGCCGGTGCGCGCCGGCAGCATCGCGATCGAGGGAAGGCAGGTCGCTTCGCCCGGCCTGTCGCTGCCGCCGGAACGGCGCAGCGTCGGCATGATGTTCCAGGACTACGCGCTGTTCCCGCACCTGGACGTCGCCGACAACGTCGCCTTCGGCCTGCGCGGCCGGCCGCGCGCGGAGCGGGCGCGACGCGTGGCGGCGATGCTGGCGCTGGTCGGGCTGGAAGGCTCGGCGCGCGCCTACCCGCACGAGCTGTCCGGCGGCCAGCAGCAGCGCGTGGCGCTGGCGCGCGCGCTGGCCCCGGACCCGGCGCTGCTGCTGCTCGACGAACCGTTCTCCAACCTCGACACCGACACCCGCGAGCGCCTGGCCGGCGAGCTGCGCGGCCTGCTCAAGGACAGCGGCGCCACGGTGCTGATGGTGACCCACGACCAGGGCGAGGCCTTTGCCATGGCCGACCACGTCGGGGTGATGGACGCGGGCCGGATCCTGCAGTGGGACACGCCGGACAACCTGTACCTGCGGCCGGCGCACCGCTACGTGGGCGGCTTCATCGGGCGCGGCGTGCTGGTGCCGGCGGCGTCGCTGGGGCTGGCCGGGCGCGGCGAAGTGCTGCTGCGCCCGCACGCGCTGGTGCCGGATCCGGCCGGCGGCATCGAGGGCGAGCTGCTGTCGGTGGCGTTCCGGGGCCCGGGGCGGATCGGCTGCCTGCGGCTGGCGGCGGGGCAGGTGGTCGAGATCGAACTCGGCGACGAGGTCGCCACGGCCGGGCAGGGCGTCCCGGGCGCGCGACTGCGCCTGCGGCTGGACCCGCGCGGGCTGGTCGCGTTCGAAGACTGAACCGGTTGCCTGCGCGCGGGCGCCCGTTCCGCGACAATGGCCGGCCCTCCGCAGCCGTGCCCGCCGATGTCCCGCATGCAGTTCCAGTTGCTCGCCAGCGATGGCGCCGCGCGCCGCGGCCGCCTGGCGTTCCCGCGCGGCACGGTCGAGACGCCGGCGTTCATGCCGGTGGGCACCTACGGCACGGTCAAGGGCCTGCTGCCGGAACAGGTCCGCGCGCTCGGCGCCGAGATCATCCTCGGCAACACCTTCCACCTGTCCCTGCGCCCGGGCCTCGAGGTGATCGAGGCGCACGGCGGGCTGCACGGCTTCGCGCGCTGGGACGGACCGATCCTGACCGACTCCGGCGGCTTCCAGGTGTTCTCGCTGGCGCACCGCAGGAAGATCACCGAAGAGGGCGTGACCTTCCAGGCGCCGACCGACGGCTCGACGGTGTTCCTCGGGCCAGAGGAGAGCATGCGCATCCAGAAGGTGCTCGGCTCGGACATCGTGATGATCTTCGACGAGTGCCCGCCGGTGCACGTGGACGGCAAGCCGGTGCACCCGCGCGTGGTGGAGCGCTCGATGGAGCTGTCGCTGCGCTGGGCGGAACGCTCGAAGCGCGCCCACGAGGGCAACGACGCCGCGCTGTTCGGCATCGTCCAGGGCGGCGTCCACCACGAGCTGCGCACGCGCTCCGCCGAGGGCCTGAAGGCGATCGGCTTCGACGGCTACGCGATCGGCGGCCTCGCCGTGGGCGAGACCGAGGCCGAGCGCAACGCGATGCTCGAGCACGCCGTGCCGCAGCTGCCGGCGGACCGCCCGCGCTACCTGATGGGCGTGGGCCGGCCCGAGGACCTGGTCGAGGCGGTGGCCCGCGGCGTGGACATGTTCGACTGCGTGATGCCGACCCGGAACGCGCGCAACGGCCACTACTTCACCTCGACCGGCACCATCCGCATCCGCAACGCGAAGTTCGAGCGCGACACGCGCCCGATCGAGGAGGGCTGCGGCTGTCCCGCCTGCGCCGGCGGCTTCAGCCGCGCCTACCTGCGCCACCTGGACCGCTGCAACGAGATGCTGGGCCCGGTCCTGGGCACCCTGCACAACCTCTGGCACTACCAGCAGCTGATGGCGGCGATGCGCGCGGCCATCGCCGGGGGAACCTTCGCCGGTTTCCGGCGGTCCTTCCATGCGGCCCGGGCCGGCAACGGGCCGCCCGACGCCATCGGCATGGCATAATTCCCCGTTATTTTCGCCACCGGACACCTACCAGATGAACCCGATCGACCTGTTCGTTCCCCCCGCGATGGCCCAGGCGGCCGGCCAGGCCCCGGGCGGCCTGTTCGGCGGCGGCCTCGGCGGCCTGCTGTTCCCGATCATCCTGATCGCGATCATGTACTTCCTGATGATCCGCCCGCAGATGAAGCGGCAGAAGGAACACCGCGCCATGCTCGAGAAACTCGGCAACGGCGACGAGGTGATCACCAACGGCGGCGTCGCCGGCGTGGTCCGCGAGATCGGCGAGCACTTCGTCAGCGTCGAGATCGCCGACAACGTGCGCATCCGCGTGCAGAAGGGCGCGATCGCCAACGTGCTGCCGAAGGGCACGCTGAAGTCGGCCTGAGCCGACGCCACACCGACTGAAGGCGCCGGCCCGGGATACGGGCCGCGCGCGGGGCTCCACGATGCTCGAATACAGCAGATTCAAGTACCTCATCATCGTTGTGGTGGTGCTGCTCAGCGCGCTCTACGCGCTGCCCAACATCTATCCGCAGGATCCGTCGGTGCAGGTCACCGCCAACCGCGGCTACCAGGTCGACGAAGCCTTGGAGAAGCGGGTCGAAGCCCTGCTGGAGAAGGCCGGCGTCACGCCGCTCTCCGTGGAGATCGAGGACGAGGGCGAACTGCTCATCCGGCTCGAGGACGTGCAGGACCAGACCCGCGTCAGCGACCTGCTCGGCGAGGAGATCGGCGACAACTACGTGGTCGCGCTGAACCTGGCCTCCACGGTGCCGCCCTGGCTCGACGCGATCGGCGCCAAGCGCATGCTGATGGGCCTCGACCTGCAGGGCGGCGTGCACTTCCTGATGCAGGTGGACCGCAAGGCCGCGCTGGACAAGCGCTTCGATGCCTACGCCGAGGACGTGCGCGTGCTGCTGCGCGACAACCGCGTGACCTACGAGTCGGTCGAGCGCCGCGGCGAGGGCGCGATCGTGGCGCGGCTGGCCCCGGGCGCCGACGTCGACAAGGCGCTGGGCCTGGTCACGCGCGACATGCCCACCCTGCGCACCGACGTCGAGGGCAACAGCATCGTCATCCGCATCCCGGACAGCGAAATCCAGAAGATGGTGACCGACGCGGTCGAGCAGAACATCGGCACCCTGCGCAACCGCATCAACGAGCTCGGCGTGGCCGAGCCGATCATCCAGCGCCAGGGGTCCGAGCGCATCGTGGTGCAGCTGCCCGGCGTGCAGGACACCGCCCAGGCCAAGCGCATCCTCGGCGCCACCGCCACGCTCGAGTACCGCGGCGTGGTCGAGGGCGATCCCTACGAGGCGCTGCGCACCGGCAACGTGCCGCCGAACGCGCGCATCTACTACCGCAAGGAGATCGGCCCGGACGGCAAGCCGATCCCGATCCTGCTCAACAAGCGCGTGATCGCCACCGGCGACCAGCTGGTCACCGCGCGCTCGGGCTACGACCCGCGCAGCGGCACGCCGCAGGTCTCGGTGACTCTCAACGGCATCGGCGGCCAGCGCATGTTCGACTTCACCAGCGAGAACGTCGGCAAGCCGATGGCGGTGGTCTACGTCGAGCGCGTGCCCGAGGTCACCATCGGCCCGGACGGGGAGGAGATCCGCACCACCCGCACCAGCGAGCAGGTGATCTCGGTGGCGACCATCCAGGGCGTGTTCGGCAAGGAGTTCCAGACCACCGGCCTGGACAGCCCGAAGGAAGCCGCGGACCTGGCGCTGCTGCTGCGCGCCGGCGCCCTGGCCGCGCCGATGGACTTCGTCGAGCAGCGCGTGGTAGGCCCCAGCCTGGGCAAGGAGAACGTGGAGCGCGGCATGACCGCGGTGCTCTACTCGTTCGGCTTCGCGCTGGTGTTCTTCCTGGTCTACTACCGCATGTTCGGCCTGATCACCTGCGCCGCGCTGCTGCTCAACCTGCTGATGGTGGTGGCGGTGATGTCGTTCCTCGGCGCCACCCTGACGCTGCCCGGCCTGGCCGGCATCGCGCTCACCGTGGGCATGTCGGTGGACGCCAACGTGCTGATCAACGAACGCATCCGCGAGGAGTTGCGCGCGGGCGTTCCGCCCAAGGCGGCGATCGCGGCCGGCTACGACAAGGCCTCGGGCACCATCGCCGACGCCAACCTCACCGCGATCCTCGCCGGCGTGGCGCTGTTCGCCTTCGGCACCGGGCCGGTGAAGGGCTTCGCCGTGTCCATGATCGCCGGCATCATCACCTCGATGTACACCGCGGTCTCGGTGTCGCGCGGCATCGCCACCCTGATCTACGGCAACCGGCGCAAGCTGAAGTCCGTGGCCATCTGACGGAACCATCGCCATGCAATTCAATGTGTTCCCGCACGACAGCAAGTTCGACTTCATGCGCCTGCGCTGGGTGTCGGCCTCGCTGTCGATCCTCCTGCTGGTCGCCTCGATCGGCGCGATGGCGGTCCAGGGCTTCAACTTCGCGCTGGACTTCACCGGCGGCACCTCGGTCGAGCTGCGCTTCGAGCACCCGGCCGACGTGGACCTGGTGCGCGAGCGACTCGACCAGGCCGGGTTCGAGGGCGCGCAGGTGCAGACCTTCGGCTCGGGCAACGACCTGCTCGTGCGCCTGCAGCCGAAGGAGGGCGCGGCCGACGCGCAGCAGGACGGCGACACCAGCCAGACCGCGGAGGAGGTGGTGCACATCGTGTCCACCCCGGAGAACAAGGCAACGCGCCTGAGCAGCGGCTACGTCGGCCCGCAGGTGGGCAGGGAACTGGCCCAGAACGGCATCTACGCGATGCTGTTCGTGGTGATCGGCTTCCTCGCCTACATCTCTTTCCGTTTCGAGTGGAAGTTCGCGGTCGCCGCGATCCTGACCACCATGCACGACGTGGTCGTCGTCGCCGGCTGGTTCGCGGTCACCGGGCACGAGTTCGACCTGACCGTGCTGGCCGGCATCATGGGCGTGATGGGCTTCTCCATCAACGACACCATCGTGGTGTTCGACCGCGTGCGCGAGAACTTCCGCGGGGTGCGCGCGCCGGCGCGCGAGATCCTCAACTCGTCGATCAACCAGACGCTGTCGCGCACGGTGATCACCTCGTTCGTGGCCCTGCTGACGGTGCTGGCGCTGTACCTGTACGGCGGCGGTTCGCTGCGCGGCATGGCCGAGTCGATGATGATCGGCATCGTGATCGGCACGCTGTCGTCGATCTTCGTGGCCTGCCCGCTGGTGATGTGGCTGGGCGTGAGCAAGCAGGACCTGATGCCGAAGGCGCGGGACGATTCGGCGCTGGCGCGGCGTCCCTAGAGGCCTTCGGCGTTGAGGACGCGCTGGACGGCTTCGTCGGCGAGCATGCGCTGGAAGTGGCGCTCCAGGGCGTCGAGGCCGGAGAGGTCCACCTGCTTGGCCTTGGCCCAGCGGGTGACCACGAACAGGTAGGGGTCGGCGATCGAACGGGTGCCGGCGATCCAGTCGCGGCCCTGCAGCTGGCGGTCGGCGCGTTCGAACAGGCCGCGCAGCTTGTTCCGGGCCGCGTCGTGCCCCCTCGCGACGAGTGCTTCGTCCCCGAGCCAGGACAGGCCGCCGAAGAACGGCCAGAACGAGGGATGCACGTCGGCGTTGGCGAAGGCCAGCCAGCGGTCGACCTCGGCGCGTCCGCGCGGGGTGCCGTCGCCGTACAGGCGCGCCTCGGGGTGCTGCTCGGCGAGGTAATGCAGGATCGCGGAGTTCTGGGTCAGGGCCCAGCCGTCTTCGAGCTCGAGCGCGGGCACGGCGCCCGCCGGGTTGATGCGCAGGTACTCGGGCGACTTCAGCTTGTCGCGCGGCACCGCCACCGCCTCGTACGGCTTGCCGATCCACTCGAGCACGATGTGGTCGGCGAGCGAGCAGGCGCCCGGCAGGTAGTGCAGCTTCATGTCAGCCTCCGCGCGGCTTCAGCGTTTGCACCTTGAAGAAAGTATGCCCGCCGATGGTGGCCACCTGGTAAGCGGTGCGCCAGCTCGGGGAGGCGATGGACAGCGCGGCGAAGTGGCTGGCGCCGGGCACGATCTCCTGGCGCTCGCCGGGCGGCAGCGCCCAGTTGCGCTCGGACTCGAGCGCGACCGCGACCGCCTCGGCCCAGGCGTCGGTGTTGTTGATGCGCGTGTTCGGCGACACGATCGTCGGCGCGAACTGCTTGCGCGCGGTGACCACCGAGCACAGGTCGTCGCCCCACAGGCCGCTGTCGCGGCGGCGCATGATCACTTCGGCGACCGCCTGCTGGCCGCGCAGCGACTGGTCGCGCGCTTCCAGGTACAGGGTGGTGCTCAGGCACAGCGAATCGGCGGCGGGTTGCGGCATCAGCTGCGACAACCACAGGATCCAGGCCAACTTCATGCGGGGCTCCTTGCTCCGTTGCGCCGGCCCGCGATGCTGCTCCCGAGGTCGTCAACGGGATCATCACGCTGGCACGGCATGGCGTTTTGGGGAGGGCGGCCGCTCTCTGGCGTCTTTGCCCGGGGCAAAAAAGTTGGCGCAAGGTAAAAGCACGAACCCCAACGAAAGCTGAACGAGGTTTCCTGAACGGCGCTCTGGCAAAATAGCCGGTCCCCCGCTCCATGCAGAGAATCCAATGAGCCAGCACGACGCACGTTCCGCCGTACGCCCCGATCCCGACCAGCCGATGGTCGACATCGCCGACTACGTGATCGACTACCGGGTGGAGTCGCAGGAGGCCTACGACACCGCGCGTTACATGCTGCTCGACTCGCTCGCCTGCGCGATGCTGGCGATGAAGTTCGAGGGCTGCGTGAAGCACCTCGGTCCGATCGTCCCCGGCGCGACGCTGCCCGGCGGCGCCACCGTCCCCGGCACCAACTTCGAGCTCGACCCGGTGCAGGCCGCCTTCAACATCGGCACGCTGGTGCGCTGGCTCGACTTCAACGACACCTGGCTGGCGGCTGAGTGGGGCCACCCCTCGGACAACCTCGGCGCGATCCTCGCCGTGGCCGACTGGATGAGCCGGCGCGAGCTGCGCGACGGAGGCCAGCCGCTGACCGTGCGCGACGTGCTCACCGCCGCCATCAAGGCGCACGAGATCCAGGGCTGCTACGCGCTGAAGAATGCCTTCAACCGGGTCGGCCTGGACCACGTCATCCTGGTCCGACTGGCCTCGACCGCGGTCGCCACCGCGATGCTGGGCGGCGGCAAGGACGAGGTCGTCACCGCGGTCTCGCATAGCTGGATCGACAACGGCGTGCTGCGCACCTACCGCCACGCGCCGAACACCGGCCCGCGCAAGAGCTGGGCCGCCGGCGACGCCTGCCGCCGCGCCGTGACCCACGCCCTGAATGCGGTGGACAAGCAGGTGGTCGGCTACCCGAGCGCGCTCAGCGCCCCGACCTGGGGCTTCTACGACGTCGCCTTCGGCGGCAAGCCGTTCGAGTTCGAGCGCCCGTTCGGCAGCTACGTGATGGAGAACGTGCTGTTCAAGATCAGCTACCCGGCCGAGTTCCACGCCCAGACCGCGGTCGAGTGCGCGATGCAGCTGCACCCGCTGGTGAAGGGCCGGCTGGACGAGATCGAGCGGATCGAGATCCAGACCCAGGAGGCGGGGGTGCGGATCATCGACAAGACCGGGCCGCTGGCCAACTACGCCGACCGCGACCACTGCATCCAGTACATGGTGGCGGTGCCGCTGATCTTCGGCCGCCTGACCGCCGACGACTACACCGACGAGGTCGCCGCCGACCCGCGGATCGATGCCCTGCGCGACCGGATGGTGGTTTCCGAGAATCCCGCATTCACCCGCGACTACTTCGACCCGGACAAGCGCTACATCGGCAACTCGGTCCAGGTCTTCTTCCGGGACGGCAGCTCCACCGAGCGGGTCGCCATCGACTACCCGATCGGCCACCGCAAGCGCCGGGCCGAGGGCATCCCGGTGCTCATGGCCAAGTGCGAGGCGGCCCTGCGGGCGCACCTCCCGACGGGGCAGGTGGACCGGGTCATGGCACTCGCGGCCGACCCGGCACGTATGGATGCGCTGCCGGTGGACCAGTTCATGAACCTCTTCCGTGTGTAGAATCCGCTGAACCGGTCAGCTTCGAAAAGCCTCATTCGTTATGGTAGTGTTAACGAGGCCTTCACGCGGACGGCATTAACCTGCCCGGGATGGCGTGCGGAACGGCCGTCTGTATCTAACACGCATCAAGCATTTCTTTATCTGATCAAGGAGCTGAACATGAATAAGAAACTCCTCTGCGCTGCCCTGTTGACCGGGCTGGGCGTGGCGTCGGCCGCTTCCGCGCAGACTTTCGACGATCGCTGGTACGTGTCCGGCTCCGTCGGCGTGAACGTGCAGGACAACGACCGCGGAACCGAGGACAGCCCGTTCGCGACCCTGGGCTTCGGCAAGTTCCTGACCCCGAACTGGTCGCTGGAAGGCGAGCTGAACTACCAGAACCCGGACAAGACCGCGTCGGGCCTGTGGTGGAGCCAGTACGGCATCTCGGCCGACGCGCGCTACCACTTCCGCACCGTGGACTCCAAGTGGTGGCCGTACGTGCGCATGGGCCTGGGCCTGCAGCGCCACGAGGAAGAGTTCATCCGTGACCCGATCTTCGGCACCCCGGATGGCGGCTTCCCGGCCCAGCACGAGGACAACAACGTCGCCGTGAACCTCGGCGCCGGCCTGCAGTTCGACTTCGGTCGCATGGACCTGCGCACCGAGATCGGCACCCGCGTCGACTTCGACGAAGTCCAGGCCCGTCCGGGTCCGGAGCAGGAAGACTACTTCACCGACCTGCTGGCCTCGGTCGGCATGACCATCGCCCTCGGCCCGGAGCCGATGGCCCCGGTCGCGCCGGCTCCCGAGCCGGTGGCCCCGAGCTGCGCCGACCTGGATGACGACGGCGACGGCGTCAACAACTGCGACGACCGCTGCCCCGGTTCGCAGGCTGGCCAGACCATCGGTCCGGACGGCTGCCCGGTGCCGGTCTCGATCGACCTGAAGGGCGTGAACTTCGACTTCGACAAGTCCACGCTGCGTCCGGACGCGATCGCGATCCTCGATGAGGCCATCGAGATCCTGAAGCGCTATCCCGACCTGCGGGTCGAGGTCGCCGGCCACACCGACGCCATCGGCACCGACGCCTACAACCAGGGCCTGTCGGAGCGCCGTGCCCGCGCGGTGTACGACTACCTGACCGCCAACGGCATCGATGCCTCGCGCCTGGTGGGCCCGAACGGTTACGGCGAGAGCCGCCCGATCGCGCCGAACACCAACCCGGATGGTTCGGACAATCCGGAAGGCCGTGCGCAGAACCGCCGCACCGAGCTGAACGTCCAGAACTGAGGACGCCAGCAAGGCCGGGCCATGCCCGGCTTCACGAAACCGAAGCCCGGCCAAGTGCCGGGCTTCGCTTTTTACGGAATGCCGTTACACTCGGGGCGGATTCGCGAAGGGGGGAAAGCGCCATGCGAGCGTCCATGCTGTCGATTGCCGCCACGCTGTTGGCCACCGCGGGACTCGCGCTGCCGACGGTGGCCAGTGCCGCCCCGGATTGCTCGGCGCCCCCGGTGACGCCCGGCCAGTCCGCCACGGTTGCGCCGATTTCGAGCGAACTGGTGACGCCCTCCGGGCAGCTCGGCGTTCCGGGCGGGGTACTGTCGCAGGCCTACGACGGCGCGCTGACCGTCGAGCAGGTGCTGCTGCGCATGTACGTGGAGAGCTGCCGCAGCGTCGCAGGCGCCGCGCCGGCGCCCGGCGTGGTGGACCCGAACGACCCGGCGACCTACAAGCCGCGCACCGAGTTCGACAACACGCCGTGGCGCTTCAACATGAGCCAGAACGGCCGCAACATGACCGCGGACGAGTTCAGCGCCTGGATGGCGTCGCGCGGCGTCCGTGTCGCCCGCGGCCCCGCGACCGCCCCGGCCCCGGCGGCCACCGCCGCCGCCCCCGAGGCCACCGGCGAACTCCCCACACCCCCGCCCGCCGCCCCCGAACTCGCGCAGCCCACCCCGCAACTAGCGGACTGACCCAACATTCTTTAGCCACAGATCACACTGATTCAAAAGGATTGGGTTCGCAGGTCGGCACACGCCGCCGCGAACCCGATCCTTTTTTCATCTGTGGAATCTGTGGCTGAAGAAGGCGTCAGGAGATGACGCCCAGGTCGCGGCCGATGCGGGTGAAGGCTTCGATGGCGCGGTCGAGGTGTTCGCGGGTGTGGGCGGCGGAGACCTGGGTGCGGATGCGGGCCTGGCCCTTGGGGACCACCGGGAAGAAGAAGCCGATCGCGTAAATGCCTTCCTCGAGGAGGCGCTCGGCGAACTTCTGCGCCAGCGGCGCGTCGTGCAGCATCACCGGCACGATCGGGTGCGTGCCCGGGCGCAGCTCGAAGCCGGCAGCTTCCATGCGCTCGCGGAAGTACGCCGTGTTTTCCGCCAGCCGCTCGCGCAGCTCGCCGGCGCCCGCCAGCATCTCGAACGCCTTGATCCCGGCCGCGACCACGTGCGGCGGCAGCGAGTTCGAGAACAGGTAGGGGCGCGAGCGCTGGCGCAGCATCTCGATCACCTCGGCCTTCGCGGTGGTGAAGCCCCCCACCGCGCCGCCCATCGCCTTGCCGAGCGTGCCGGTGAAGATGTCGATCCGGTCCATCACGCCCTTGACCTCGGCCGAGCCGCGGCCGGTGGCGCCGATGAAGCCGGTGGCGTGGCATTCGTCGATGTGGACCATCGCGCCGTACTGCCTGGCGAGGCGGGTGATCTCGTCGAGCGGCGCGATGTAGCCGTCCATCGAGAACACGCCGTCGCTGGTGATCAGGATCTGCTGCGCGCCGTCGGCGCGCGCCTGCCGGAGCTGCTGTTCCAGGTCGGCCATGTCGCAGTTGGCGTAGCGGTAGCGCCTGGCCTTGCACAGGCGCACGCCGTCGATGATCGAGGCGTGGTTGAGCGCGTCGGAGACGATCGCGTCCTCCTCGCCCAGCAGCGGCTCGAACAGGCCGCCGTTGGCGTCGAAGCAGGCCGCGTAGAGGATCGTGTCCTCGGTCCCGAAGAAGTCCGCGATCGTCTTCTCGAGCTGCTTGTGCAGGTCCTGGGTGCCGCAGATGAAGCGCACCGAGGCCATGCCGAAGCCGTGCGTGTCCAGTGCCTCCTTGGCGGCCTGGATCATGGCCGGGTGGTCGGCCAGGCCGAGGTAGTTGTTGGCGCAGAAGTTCAGCACCGTGCGGCCGTCGGCCAGCGTGATCTCGGCGGCCTGCGGGCTGGTGATGATGCGCTCGGCCTTGAACAGGCCGGCCTCGCGGATCTCCTCGAGGGTCTCGGCGTAGCGGGTCGTGGGGGACGTGGCGGCCATGGGGGCTCCTCTCTATCGCGAAGGGGGCAGGGCGTCGAGCAGGGCCTGGTAGCGTCCGGCGAGGCCGTCGCTGCCCGCGGCCATCTCGCGGGCGACGTTCGTGCACATGCGCACGTCCACCGGGCGCTCGGCCAGCAGCATCTTCCCGGCGGTGTCGTACATGCCCTGGATGTAGCGCTGCGCACCGTAGGCGGCGCCGACGTTGCTGGCGAGTTCGTACGGCATGTTGGACAGCGCGCCGGTCGCGACGGCGACCTCGTAGGCGGTGTCCATCAGCATCGGCAGCTGCACGCCGGCCCAGCCGGGCTGGCCCATGCACGGCGCCGGCCGTGCATCGGCGGGATGCATTTCCTCCATGCGCCCGGCCATGGCTTCCAGGTGGTCGCGGTGGGCGAGGGCGGCGTCGCGGTTGCGGCCGATCTCGGCGCGGATCGACTCCACCGCGGAGGCGACGTTGCGTTGTTCGGTCGCCTGCTCGTGCCAGCGGTCGATCGCCAGCGCGATCAGCACGCCCAGCAGCACCGCGATGGTCTCCACCAGCACCTCGCCGAGGTCGATCGGCTCGCGCCGGAACCAGGGCCTGCGGCGCGACGCCGGCGCGGCGGCGGCATCCTCGTTCGCGGGTGGCGGCGCTGGCCTGGTCACGGCATCAGCTCCAGCTCAGCACGACCTTGCCGCACTTGCCGGCTTCCATGAGGTCGAAGCCCTGCTGGAACTCTTCGATCGGGAGCTGGTGGGTGAGCACCTTGCCGAGCGGGAAGCCGCTGAGCACCAACTGGGTCATCTTGTACCAGGTCTCGTACATCTTCCGGCCGTAGATGCCCTGGATGGTCAGGCCCTTGAAGATGATCTTGTCCCAGTCCACGCCGGCGCCCTTGGGCTGGATGCCGAGCATCGCGATGCGGCCGCCGTGGTACATGCAGTCGAGCATGTCGTCGAACGCGCGCGGGCTGCCGCTCATCTCCAGGCCGACGTCGAAGCCTTCCATGTGCAGGTCGGCCATGACCTCCTTGAGCGAGGCCTTGCTGACGTTCACCACGCGGGTGGCGCCCATGTCGGCGGCCAGCTTCAGGCGGTAGTCGTCGAGGTCGGTGACCACCACGTTGCGCGCGCCGATGAACTTGCAGATGCCGGCGGCGATGATCCCGATCGGGCCGGCGCCGGTGATCAGCACGTCCTCGCCGACCACGTCGAACTCCAGCGCGCAGTGCGCGGCGTTGCCGTAGGGATCGAAGAACGCGGCAAGCTCAGACGGCACCTGATCCGGGATCGGCCACAGGTTGCTGGCCGGCATCACGATGTACTCGGCGAAGGCGCCGTCGCGGTTGACCCCGATCCCGACCGTGTTCGGGCACAGGTGCGGGCGCCCGCCGCGGCAGTTGCGGCAGTGGCCGCAGACGATGTGGCCCTCGGCGGACACGCGCTGGCCCACGCGGTAGCCGTCCACGCCCGGGCCGACCTCGGCGATGCGGCCCACGAACTCGTGTCCGATCACCAGCCCGGGCCGGATGGTGCGCTGGCTCCATTCGTCCCACAGGTAGATGTGCAGGTCGGTGCCGCAGATCGCGGTCTTCTCGACCTTGATCAGCACCTCGTTCGGGCCGGGCGCAGGCACCGGCACGTCCTGCATCCAGATGCCCTTTCCGGGCTCGCGCTTGACCAGCGCCCTCATCGTCCGGGACATCGTCCGCCTGCTCTCGGGAAAGCCCCGGATTATACGCGGCGGGCCCGGTTTCCCGGCGCCAACGGCCCGGGCCCGGGCCGCCGGGCGCCGCTATACTCGAGGGAATTTTCCCCACGTTGGAGACACCGATGCGTCACATGGTCAAGATCCTGGCGGTCGCGCTCGCGGGCGCCATCGGCACCGTCGCCGCGGGCGCCGCCCAGGCGGGCGAGGGCATGTGGGTCCCGCAGCAGCTCCCGGAGATCGCGGGCCCGCTGAAGCAGGCCGGCCTGGAACTGCCGCCCGAGCAGCTCGCCAACCTCACCGGGCAGCCGATGGGCGCGGTGGTCTCGCTGGGCGGCTGCACCGCCAGCTTCGTTTCGCCGCAGGGCCTGGTGGTGACCAACCACCACTGCGCGTACGGCGGCCTGCAGCTCAATTCCACCCCGGACAACAACCTGATCGCGACCGGCTTCAACGCCGCCACCCTCGGCGACGAGATCTCCGCCGGCCCCAACGCCCGCATCTACGTGCTCGACGACATCCGCGACGTCACCGCGGAAGTGAAGGCGGCGATCGCCGCCGCCCCGGACGCCGCCGGCCGCACCGCCGCGCTGGAGGCGATCGAGAAGCGCCTGGTCTCCGAGTGTGAATCGGAGGACGGCTTCCGCTGCCGCTTCTACAGCTTCGCCGGCGGCAACACCTACCGCCTGTTCCGCAACCTCGAGATCCGCGACGTGCGCATCGTCAACGCGCCGCCGCAGAGCATCGGCGCCTACGGCGGCGACATCGACAACTGGATGTGGCCGCGCCACACCGGCGACTACACCTTCCTGCGCGCCTACGTCGGCAAGGACGGCAAGCCGGCGGCGTTCGACGAAGGCAACGTTCCCTACCAGCCGAAGCACTGGCTGCGCCTGGCCAGCGAGCCGCTGGAGGCGGGCGACTTCGTGATGGTGGCCGGCTATCCCGGCCGCACCTCGCGCTACGCCCTGGCCGGCGAGTTCGACGAGACCGCGCAGTGGGCCTACCCGCAGGTGGTCGAGCACTACGGCAAGCTGATCGAACTGGTCGAGGCCGCCGGCAAGCAGGACGAGGACATCGCGGTGAAGTACGCCAGCTCGCTCAAGGGCTGGCACAACGTGGTCAAGAACTACCAGGGCCAGCTCGACGGCTTCGCGCGGATCGGCGCCAGCGAGCGCAAGCACGCCGAGGAACAGGCCGTGCTCGAGTGGCTGCGCTCGCAGGGCGAGGCCGGCAAGGCCGCGCTCGACGCGCACGCCAAACTGGTCGCGCTGCAGGAAGTGGAGAGCGCCACGCGCGACCGCGACCTGGTGTTCGGGCAGCTGCGCCGCACCGGCGCGATCGGCGCCGCCAGCAGCCTGTACCGGCTGGCGCTGGAGAAGCAGAAGCCCGACGCCGAGCGCGAGCCCGGTTACCAGCAGCGCGACCTGCCTTCGTTCGAGGGCGCGATGAAGCAGATGGACCGCCGCTACGCACCGGCCATGGACCGGCAGATCCAGGAGTACTGGCTGCGCCAGTACGTCGCTCTGCCGGCCGACCAGCACGTGGCCGCGCTCGACGCCTGGCTGGGCGGCAACGACGAGGCCGCCATCCAGCGCGCGCTCGAGCGCCTGTCCGGCACCCGGCTTGGCGACCTCGATGCGCGCATGGCGCTGCTGCAGGCCGATCCGGCCGCGTTCGAATCCAGCGAGGACCCGGCGGTGCAGCTCGCGGTCGCGCTGATGCCGACGGTGCTGGAGATGGAGGCGCAGCAGGAAGTGCGCACCGGCGACGCGCTGCTGGCGCGCCCGGTGTTCCTGCAGGCGGTGGCCGACTACCGCAAGAGCCAGGGCGAGTTCGTCTACCCGGACGCCAACTCCTCGCTGCGCATCACCTTCGGCAACGTGCAGGGCTACACCAAGCTCGACGGCAGCAAGCAGGACGCGTTCACCACCGCCGAACAGATGGCGGCCAAGGCCACCGGCGTGGAGCCGTTCGACGCGCCGCAGGTGCTGCTCGACGCGGTGAAGGAAGCGGACTACGGCGAGTACGCCAGCGACGAGCTGGGCACGCTGCCGGTGAACTTCATGGCCGACCTCGACATCACCGGCGGCAACTCCGGTTCGCCGGTGATGGACGCGCGCGGCGAGCTGGTTGGGCTGGTGTTCGACATGAACTGGGAGGCGGTGGTCTCCAACTGGGTGTTCGACCCGGAGATGACCCGCGTGATCGCGATGGATTCGCGCTACATGCTGTGGATCCTGGACGAGGTGCTGCCGGCGCCGCGCCTGATGGCCGAGCTCGAGGCCGCCAACGAGGACAACGACTGATGCGGAACAAGATGATCGCGCCGCTCGCAGCGGCGCTCACCCTGGCGCTCGCGCCGCTTGCCGGCCACGCCGACGAGGGCATGTGGAAGCCGAGCCAGATGCCGGAGCTGGCCGCCCAGCTCAAGGCCCGCGGCCTCGAGCTGGATCCGGCCTCGCTGTCCGACCTCGCCGGCAAGCCGCTCAACGCGGTGATCAGCCTCGGCGGCTGCACCGCCAGCTTCGTCTCGCCGCAGGGCTTGGTGGTCACCAACCACCACTGCGCCTACGGCACCATCCAGTACAACTCCACGCCCGAGCGCGACCTGCTCGCCGACGGCTTCGTCGCCGCCAGCTTCGCCGAGGAGCTGCCGGCCGACCCCAACGCGCGCATCTACGTGACCCAGGCGATCACCGACGTCACCGACCGCATCGTCGAAGGCCTCGACGGGATGGACGGCAAGGCCCGCTACGACGCCATCGAGGCGCGCAGCAAGGCGCTGGTCGCCGAGTGCGAGCAGCCGGGCGGGCTGCGCTGCAATGTCTACAACTTCAACGGTGGGCTCGAGTTCTCGTTGATCCGCCAGCTCGAGATCCAGGACGTGCGCCTGGTGTACGCGCCGCCGGCCGCGATCGGCAAGTACGGCGGCGACGAGGACAACTTCGAGTGGCCGCGCCACACCGGCGACTGGAGCTTCCTGCGCGCCTACGTCGGCAAGGACGGCAAGCCGGCTCCGTACGCGAAGGACAACGTGCCGTTCGAGCCCGAGAGCTGGCTGATGGTGTCGCAGGAGCCGCTGGAAGCGGGCGACTACGTGATGGTCACCGGTTACCCGGGCCGCACCAACCGCTACCGCCTGGCCTCCGAGGTCCAGGACACGATCGAGTGGGGCTACCCGGAGTCGGTGGCCTACTTCAAGGACTACCTGGCCACGATCGAGCGCACCACCGCCGGCGACAAGGCCGCCGCGCTCAAGTACGCCTCGACCATCGCCGGCATCAACAACGCGCTCAAGCTCTACCAGGGCCAGCTCGACGGCTTCGCGCAGATGGACGATCCGGTCGGCGTGAAGCGCGCCCGCGAGGACGCGCTCAAGGCCTGGCTGGCCGGGCGTGGCGCCGAGGGCAGGGCGCAGGTCGCAGCGCTGGCCGAGCTGGAGCGCGAGCTCGCCGCCTCCGAGGCCACGCGCGAGCGCGACCGCTGGTTCCCGAGCGTGGCTTCCGGCGGCCTGACCGGCACCGCGGTCACCCTGTACCGCAACGCGATCGAGCAGGCCAGGCCGGATGCCGAGCGCGAGAGCGGCTACCAGGCGCGCGACGCCGCGCGCCTGCAGGGGCGCATGAAGTCCATGGACAAGCGCTACGACGCCGAAGTGGACAAGGCGCTGACGAAGCTGCGCATCGAGCGCTACCTGGCGCAGGTCCCGGCCGGAAGCCGGGTGCCGGAGCTCGATGCCTGGCTGGGCATCACCGCGAGCGACAAGACGGTGCCGGACCTCGACGCCAGGCTCGACGCGCTCTACGCCGGCAGCAGCCTCGGCGACGAGGCCGCGCGCCTCGCCTTGCTGGAAGCGGACCGCGCGGCGATCGAGGCCTCGGACGATGCCGCCCTGCGCTTCGCGGTGCAGGTGATGCCGGCGCTGCTGCGCCTGGAGGACGAGGCCGAGGCGCGCAGCGGTCGCATCTCCGCGCTGCGCCCGAAGTTCATGCAGGCGATGATCGACTTCAACGCCTCGCAGGGGAGGCCGGTCTATCCGGACGCCAACTCGTCGCTGCGCATCACCTTCGGCACCGTGCGTGGCTACTCGCCGCGCGACGCGGTGCAGATGGAGCCGTTCACCACCCTGGCGGGCATCGTCGAGAAGGACACCGGCGTCGAGCCGTTCGACGCGCCGAAGGCCCAGCTCGAGGCGATCGCCGCCGGCAAGGGCGCACGCTACCGCATGGCCTCGCTCGGCGACGTGCCGGTGAACTTCCTCAGCGACGTGGACACCACCGGCGGCAACTCCGGCTCGCCGACGCTGAACGCGAAGGGCGAGCTCGTGGGCCTGCTGTTCGACGGCAACTACGAGAGCCTGAGCGCCGACTGGATCTTCAACCCCGACCTGACCCGCTCGATCCACGTGGACACGCGCTACATGCGCTGGGCCATGGACGAAGTGGACCACGCCGAGCGCCTGCTCGAGGAGATGGGACTGCCGCATGACTGACAAGACGCTTCCGTTTGCCGCCGCGGCGGCATGCAGCCTGGTGGCCGCCGCGACCCTCGCCATGGCTTCCGTCCCGGCACACGCCGATGAAGTGGGCGGCGAGGGCATGTGGCTGCCCTCGCAGCTGCCGGCCATCGCCGACCGGCTCCGCGCCGCCGGCTACAAGGGCGACGCCGCCGCGCTCGCCGACCTGACCAAGGCGCCGATGAACGCGATGGTGTCGCTGGGCGGCTGCACCGCCAGCTTCGTCTCGCCGGAAGGCCTGGTGGTGACCAACCACCACTGCGCCAGGGGCGCGATCCAGCTCAACTCGACGCCCGAGGACAACCTGCTCGAGAACGGCTTCATCGCCGCCGACCGCGCCGCCGAGCGTTCCGCCGGACCGGGCGCGCGGGTGTTGGTGACGGTCGCCTTCGACAAGGTCACCGACCGCATCCTCGCCGATGCGCGCGGCAGGACCGGGCGCGCGTACTACGACGCGGTGGACGCCGCGGAGAAGGCGCTGGTCGCCGAGTGCGAGGCCGACGAAGGCTACCGCTGCAGCGTCGCCGACATGTACTACGGCACCGACTTCTACCTGATCAAGCAGCTCGAGCTGAAGGACATCCGGCTGGTGTACGCGCCGCCGGAAGCGATCGGCAACTACGGCGACGAGATCGACAACTTCATGTGGCCGCGGCACAGCGGCGACTTCGCGTTCTACCGCGCCTACGTCGGCAAGGACGGCAAGCCGGCCGAGTTTTCCGCCGACAACGTGCCGTTCGCGCCGAAGGCGTGGCTGGAAGTGTCCACCGATCCGGTCGCCGAGGGCGACTACGCGATGCTCGCCGGCTATCCGGGCCGCACCTACCGCCACCGCATGGCGATGGAGTTCGCGCACCAGGTCGAGACCGGCCTGCCGTCGCGGATCGCGCTCTACGACGCCATGATCGACGCGATCGAAGGCGCCACCGCCGGCGACAAGGCCGCCGAAGTCGCCTACGCCTCGACCCTGGCCGGGCTCAAGAACGGGCTCAAGCGCGCGCAGGGCGAGCTCGACGGCATGCAACGCAGCGACGCGGTCGCCGTGCGCCGCGCCGACGAGGCCGCGATGCTGGCCTGGCTGGCGAAGCAGCCGGGCGCGGACGCGCTCGAGGCCGACATCGAGGCCGCGCAGGCGCTCATCGCCGCTTCGCACGAAGGCGAGGAGGCTTCCCAGCTGTTCGCGCAGATCCGCGGCCGCACCGAGCTGCTCGCCGCCGCCTACCGCCTGCAGCGGCTGGCGCTGGAGCGCGGCAAGCCCGACGCCGAGCGCGAGCGCGGCTACCAGCAGCGCGACGAGGCCCGGATCAGGGCCGCGCTCGAGCAGGCCACGCGCCGCTACGATCCGAAGGTCGAGAAGGCCCTGCTGGCCGAACTGCTGCAGCGCCACCGCGCGCTGCCGGCGGCGCAGCGCATCGCCGAGATCGACGCGGTGTTCGGCGCCGACGCGGCGACCGTCGCGAAGACGCTCGACCGCCTGTACGCCGACACCGCGCTCGACGACGAAGCCGAGCGCCTGCGCCTGCTCGCCGCCGACCCGGCCACGGTCAGGGCCTCCACCGACCCGCTGATGCAGGCGGCCGCGAAGCTGCTGCCCGCGGCGCTGCGCGAGGAGGACGAGGCCAAGCAGCTCGCCGGCGACCTGCTGCGCCTGCGCCCGGCCTACATGAAGGGGCTGATCGGCTACCGCGAATCGCAGGGCAGGGCGGTCTACCCGGACGCCAACTCGACCCTGCGCATCGCGTTCGGCAAGGTCATCGACCTGCACCCGCGCGACGCCGTGCGCTACGCGCCGGTGACCACCGTGGCCGGGATCGTCGAGAAGCACACCGGCGTGGCGCCGTTCGACGCCCCCGACGTGCTGCTCGAGGCGATCGCCAAGGGCGATTTCGGCAGCACCGCGGACCCGAAGCTCGGTACCCAGACGGTCAACTTCCTGACCAACCTGGACACCACCGGCGGCAACTCCGGTTCGGCCGTGCTCGACGCCAACGGGCGCCTGATCGGCCTGCACTTCGACAGCAACTGGGAAGCGGTCAGCGCGAGCTGGATGTTCGACCCGCGCTACAAGCGCGGCATCCACGTGGACATGCGCTACGCCCGCTGGCTGATGTCCCAGGTCTACCCGGCCCCGCACCTGCTGCAGGAGATGAACCTCCCGCTGGAGTAGGAACCGTGTAGGCTGTCCCCACCCCGGATTCCCATGCCCAAAGGGCCCCGTCTCCGATGACAATGAAAGTGCTTGCCTGCGACGGCATCCATGAGGATGGCCTGTCACTCTTTCGCGACGCCGGCTGGGAAGTCGCCGTCGCGTCCTCCCCGATCAAGGACCCGGACGTGCTCGCCGCGGCGCTCGCCGACGTCGACGCGTTGCTGGTGCGTTCGGCCACGCAGGTGCCGGGCGAGGCCCTCGCCAAAGCCGGCCGCCTGCGCGTGATCGGCCGTGCCGGCGCCGGCGTCGACACCATCGACGTGGACGCGGCCACGGCCCGCGGCATCGCGGTGATGAACGCCGCCGACGGCAACACCCGCGCCGCCGCCGAGCACGCGCTGTCGCTGCTGTTCGCGCTGGCGCGGCACGTGCCCCGGGCCGACGCCGGCATGAAGGCCGGGCAGTGGCCCAAGGCCGGGCTCACCGGCTTCGAGCTCGAAGGCAAGCGGCTGGGCGTGATCGGCCTCGGCCGCATCGGCGGCACGGTCGCGCGCAAGGCCCGCGGCATCGGCATGGAAGTCGCCGCGCACGATCCGTTCCTGCCGGCCTCGGCCGCCGCCCACGGCAGCGTGCCGCTGATGACGCTGCCGGAGCTGCTGGCCTGGGCCGACGTGGTCACGCTGCACATTCCCCGCACCAAGGACACCACCCACCTGCTCGACGCGCGCACGCTCGCGCTGATGAAGCCGGGCGCCTACCTGGTGAATGCCGCGCGCGGCGGGCTGGTGGACGAGGCCGCGCTGCTCGAGGCGCTGGACTCCGGCCACCTCGCCGGTGCCGCGCTCGACACCTTCGCCACCGAGCCGCTGCCCGGGGACTCGCCGCTGCGCGGGCACCCGAAGCTGGTGCTCACGCCGCACCTGGGCGCCTCCACCGGCGAGGCACAGCAGGCGGTGAGCACGATCCTGGCGCGCGAGGTGCTGGACTACTTCGAGACCGGCGCGGTCGCCGGCTGCGTCAACCTGCCGCCGCTCAGCGCCGAGGCCGCGCGCGAGGTCGCGCCGTGGATGCCGCTGATGGCGGCGCTCGGCCGGCTGGCCGTGCGCCTGGTGCCGGCGCCGGTGCGGCTGCACCTGACCTACGCCGGACGCGGCGACACCCTCGACCCGCGCCCGCTCACCCGCCTGCTGGTGGCCGGGTTGCTCGGCGGCGCCTCCAGCCGCGTGACCCCGGTGAATGCGCTGCAGGAGGCCGCCGCGCGCGGGCTGCAGGTGGCCGAGACCGTGGGCGGCGACGGCGACGGCTTCGACCGCCTGCTGCGCCTGCGCATCGAGGGCGAATCCGGCAACGCGCGCGAGATCGAGGCCACGCTGCACCGCGGCCCGCGCGTGGTGCGGCTGGACGGGGTCGAGATCGAGTTCGATCCGCTCGCGCACCTGCTGCTGATGCAGAACGTGGACCGCCCCGGCCTGGTCGGGCTGGTCGGCTCGCACCTGGGCGCGGCCGGGATCAACATCGTCAACTTCTCGCTCGGCGCCAAGGGCGACGGCGAGGCCTTGGCCGCGATCACCGTGGACCGGCCGGTGCCGGAACAGCAACTGATGGCCTTGCGCGGGATCACCGGCGTGCTCTCGCTGGAGGCGTTGTGAGGCTGCTGCTCGCGCGCCACGGCGAGACCCCGTGGAATGCCGAAGGCCGCTACCAGGGCCGCGAGGACATCCCGCTGTCGCCGAAAGGCGAATCGCAGGCGCGCGCGCTGGGCGAGCGCCTGCGCGAACTGCGCATCGACCGCGCGGTGGCCTCGCCGCTGTCGCGCGCGCGGCGGACCGCGGAGTTCGCGCTCGGCCCGGAGCGCGCCGCGATGCTCACGCTCGACGAAGGCCTGCTCGAGATCGCGCACGGTAGCTGGGAAGGCCTGCTTGCCGCCGAGATCCGCGAACGCGATCCCGAGCGGCTGCGCGCGTGGCGCGAGACCCCGCACGAAGTGCTGATGCCCGACGGCGGCGAGTCGCTGCCGCAGGTCGCTGCTCGGGCCTGGGACGCGCTGCTGCGCGCCAGCGACGGCCTCGGCGGCGACGACACGCTGCTGGTCGTGGCCCACGACGCGGTCAATCGGGTGCTGCTGTGCCGGGTGCTCGGGCTGCCGCTGGCGCAGCTCTGGCGCTTCCGCCAGGCCCCGACCACCCTCAACCTGCTCGAGGGCCCCGGCCCGGAGACGCTGGAGGTCGTGCGCCTCAACGACTGCGCCCACCACACCCCCCTGTTCGGCGAAGCCGTCCACCGCGCCCTGTAGGAGCGGCGCTCGCGCCGCGACCGGCTTCGGGTGGGCGCTTCTTGCCGGGCGGGGTAGCCCTTTGGGCGAATGTCCCCCGGCTACGGCCTTCGGCCTCCGCCTCCTCCTTGATTTCGCCCAAAGGGCCACCCCACCCGGCAGCGCGTTCACAAGCGGGTAGCGTGCCCTCGGCAACAAGAAGCCGCAGGCTTCGAGTGCCAGCGAAGCGTAGCGGGAAAGGCGGCGCCCCTGACCGACGACTCAAAACGCTCTGGAGGAGGGCAGGGGCACCGCCTTTCCCGCGAGAGCGCCCCTCCGAAGCCCGTACCTGCTCCCTACAATTAAGCATGCCCAAGACCCTGCAGCAGTGGCTCGAGTACATCGAGCGGCAGCATCCGAAGTCGATCGAACTCGGCCTCGAGCGCGTGCGTGCGGTCGCCGACCGCATGCAGCTCGCCCGCCCCGCGCGCAAGGTCATCACCGTCGCCGGCACCAACGGCAAGGGCTCCACCGTCGCCTTCGTCGAAGCGATCGCACGCGCCGCCGGCTGGCGCACCGGCGCCTACACCTCGCCGCACCTGCTCGCCTACAACGAGCGCGTGCGCATCGCCGGCGAGGACGTCTCCGACGAGGCGCTGGTGGCAGGCTTCGAGGCGGTCGAGGCCGCGCGCGGCGACACCCCGCTGACCTACTTCGAGCACGGCACGCTGTGCGCGCTGTGGCTGTTCGCGCGCGCCGACCTCGACCTCGCGGTGCTCGAGGTCGGGCTCGGCGGCCGCCTGGACGCGGTCAACATCGTGGATGCCGACGTCGCGGTGGTCACCACCGTGGACATCGACCACGTCGACTGGCTGGGCGCCGACCGCGAGGCGATCGGCATGGAGAAGGCGGGCATCGCGCGCGCCTGGAAGCCGCTGGTGCTCGGCGACGACGATCCGCCTGCCAGCGTATTGCGCCACGCGTACCGGATCGGCGCCTCGGCGATCCGCGCCGGCAGCGACTTCTTCTTCGAGCCGCTCGACGGCGGCCGCTGGCAGTGGCGCGAGGTCAACCGCAGCTACGAACTGCCGCTTCCGCGGATGGCGGCGCCGGCGCAGCTGCGCAACGCCGCGGTGGCGATCGCCGCCCTGCGCGCGCTCGGCGAGCCGCTGCCCGATGCGGCGATCGCCGAGGGCGTCGCCGGCGCCTCGGTGCCCGGTCGCCTGCAGCGCTTCGAACGCGGCGGCGTCGAAGTGCTGGTGGACGTCGGCCACAACCCGCAGGCCGCGCGCGAGCTGGCGGCGTGGCTGGCCGCTTCGCCGGCGCGCGGACGCACGCTGGCGGTGTTCGCGGCGCTGGCGGACAAGGACCTGGACGGCATCGTCGGCGCGTTGCAGGCGTCGGTGGACCGCTGGTTCCTGGCCGGGCTGGAGGACGTGCAGGGACGCGGGCTGGCGGTCGAAGGCTTCGCCGCGAAGCTCGCCGGCACGGCAGCGGCGCAGGGCGACCGCCATGCCTCGGTGGCCGAAGCCCTGCCGGCAGCGCTAGCCGCGAGCGCCGCCGGCGACCGCGTGCTGGTATTCGGCTCGTTCCATACCGCCGCGGCCGCGCTGCAGGCGCTGGCGCGGGAAGGGCGCGGTTAAGGGCCGCGCCCGCGGGCCAGTTATAATTCGCGCGCCTTCCGCAGCCTGCGAGCGCCGATGGAACCCGCACTGAAACAGCGCCTCGTCGGCGCCGCCGTCCTGGTCGCGCTGGCAGTCATCTTCCTGCCGATGCTGGTGCAGGGGCCGGCGCCCGACAGCGGCGCAGCCGACGTGCCGCTCGACATGCCCGATGCCCCGGCCGGCGAATTCGAGACCCGCGAACTGCCGCTGGTGACCCCGGCGCGCGCGCCCGAGGGCGGTGCCGTTGGCATGGACGGTACGCCGCCTCCCGCGACCGGACCCGTCGCCGACGACGTCGCGGAGGCCGCGATCATCGAGGAGGCGCCCCCGGTTCCGGCCGACGAACCGGGCAATGCTTCGCCCGCCGACGCCGCCGAACTCGCCACCCAGCCGCCGGAGCCGACCACCCAGCCGGCGCCGAGCCGCGGCCAGGAGGCCAACGGCGGCATGTTCCCGGCGGCCACCGCCGGCGGCAATTACGCGGTCAGCTTCGGCAGCTACAGCAGCGTGGCCTCGGCCGACGCCGTGGTGAAGATGCTGCGCGAGTCGCAACTGCCCGGTTTCCGCGAGTCCGCCGTGGTCGACGGCAAGACCTGGCAGCGGGTACGCATCGGCCCCTACGCCACGCGCGCCGAGGCCGAAGCCGCGCGCCTGCGCGCGGCGCACGTGCGCGACGACGTCGGCGCGCGGGTGGTGGTGCTGGATGCCGCCGACGAAGCCCCGGCGGCGAAGCCCGCGCCGAGAGCGCCGAAGGCCCCGGCTGCCGCCGACACCGGCTTCGCCGTGCAGCTCGCCGCCTTCAGCAAGGCCAGCGACGCGACCGCGCTGCGCGACCGCGCACGCGCCGCCGGCTTCAGCGCCTTCACCGAGGCCGTGGCCACCGACGGCGGTACCCTGACCCGCGTGCGCGTGGGCCCGGTCATGACCCGTGCGCAGGCCGAGGAGTTGCGCGACCAGGTGCGCGCGAAGCTCGGCACCGACGGCGTCGTGCGCCCGCACCCGTGAGCCGCCGATGGCGCTGACCGCGACCGACTGGCTGCTGCTCGCGGTGATCCTGGCCTCCGCGCTGCTCGGCCTGTTCCGCGGCTTCATCGGGGTGTTGGCGTCGCTGGCGGCGTGGATCCTGGCGGCGTGGGCGGCGTTCCGCTTCGGCGCGCAGGTGGCGCTGGTGCTGGCCGGCGGCGGCGAGCCCTCGGCCGGGCAGCTGTTCGCCGGCTACGGACTGAGTTTCCTGTGCGTGCTGCTGTTCGTGGGCGTGGTCGGCTGGCTGGTGCGCAAGCTGGTGCACGCGGTCGGCCTGTCCGGGATGGACCGCGCGCTCGGCTTCGCGTTCGGCACCGTGCGCGGCGCCTTCGTCGCCTGCCTGCTGGTGCTGCTGATGGGCTTCACGGCGCTGCCCCGGGAACCCGGATGGCAGGAGTCGCAGGTGGTCCCGGTGCTGTTGCCGGGCGCGCAGTGGATGAGTGGCTGGCTGCCCGAGTGGGCGGCGCAGCGCGTGGATTTCGGGAGCAACTGACATGTGCGGAATCATCGGCATCGTCGCCCACCATGACGTGGCCGGCCTGCTCTACGACGGCCTGACGGTGCTGCAGCACCGCGGCCAGGACGCGGCCGGCATCGCCACCGCCGACGGCACCCACCTGCGCGTGCACAAGGGCATGGGCCTGGTGCGCGACGTGTTCGACCGCAAGTCCATGCAGCTGCTGCGCGGCAACATCGGCATCGCGCACTGCCGCTATCCGACCGCGGGTTCGGAGGGCAACGACGAGGCCCAGCCGTTCTACGTCAACTCGCCCTACGGCATCGCGCTCGCCCACAACGGCAACCTGGTCAACACCGACGCGCTGCGGCGCGAGGTGTTCGAGCAGGACCGCCGCAACGTCAACACCGATTCCGACTCGGAAGTGCTGCTGAACGTGTTCGCGCACGAGCTGGACCAGCAGAAGGCGCTGGCGCCCGAGGCGGTGTTCCGGGCGATGGAAGGCGTGTACCGGCGCATCCGCGGCGGCTACGCGGTGGTGATGACCGTGCTCGGCCTGGGCGTGGTGGCGTTCCGTGACCCGAACGGCATCCGCCCGCTGGTGATCGGCAGGCGCGAGACCCCGCAGGGCGACGAGTACGCGGTCGCCTCCGAATCCGTGGCCCTGGACCTGGCCGGGTTCGAGCGCCTGCGCGACGTCGCCCCGGGCGAGGTCGTGGTGCTCACCACCGACGGCCAGCTGCACGCGCGCCAGTGCACCGGGCAGCAGTCGCTGTCGCCGTGCATCTTCGAGTTCGTGTACCTGGCGCGCCCGGATTCGATGATGGACGACATCTCGGTGCACAAGGCGCGCATGCGCATGGGCGTGAAGCTGGGCGAGAAGATCCTGCGCCTGCGCCCGGACCACGACATCGACGTGGTGATCCCGATCCCGGACACCTCGCGCGACTCGGCCATGGAGCTCGCCAACGTGCTCGGCGTGAAGTACCGCGAGGGCTTCGTCAAGAACCGCTACGTGGGCCGCACCTTCATCATGCCGGGGCAGGGCGAGCGCCAGCAGTCGGTGCGCCGCAAGCTCAACACGATCCCGCTCGAGTTCCGCAACCGCGTGGTGCTGCTGGTGGACGATTCGATCGTGCGCGGCACCACCTCCAGGCAGATCGTGCAGCTCGCGCGCGAGGCCGGTGCGCGCAAGGTGTACTTCGCCTCGGCGGCGCCGCCGGTGCGCCATCCCAACATCTACGGCATCGACATGCCGACCGTGGACGAGCTGGTCGCGCACGGCCGCAGCGAGGAAGAGGTGCAGGAGCTGCTCGGCATCGACTGGCTGGTCTACCAGGACCTGGCCGACCTCGAGGAGGCCGTCGCCGGGCCCAAGGCCAAGGTCACCCGCTTCGACTCGTCCTGCTTCAGCGGCGAGTACGTGACCGAGGTCGATCCCGACTACTTCGACAGGATCCGCGCGCTGCGCTCCGACGAGGCCAAGTCCTCCCGCCGCGCGGTGTAGGAGCGGCGCTCGCGCCGCGACCGGGAAAGGCTCGCCGCCATGGCGGCTCCCACTGTCGCGGCGCCAGCGCCGCTCCTACACTCGATCCCCATGCAGAACCTCTTCCTGGCCGCGCACGGCTGCCTGCTGGCCGACACCCCCGAAGCCAAGGTCTCCGCCACCCGAGCCGCCGCCGAGGCCTTCCGCCGCGGCGAACTCGCGATCCCCGCGGACGCGCCGCCGCCGGAGCCGATCCGCATGCCCGGCCGGCCGCCGCTGCCGCGCCTGGTGCACCCGCGCGACGTCCCGCGCCGCGGCTTCGGCACCGACGAGGGGCGCGCGGCCTTCATCCACGCGGTCGCGCACATCGAGTTCAACGCCATCGACCTGGCCTGGGACGCGGTGTACCGCTTCCGCGGCATGCCCGCCGACTACTACGCGGACTGGGTCGGCGTCGCCGACGACGAAGCGCGCCACTTCGTCCTGCTGCAGGAGCGCCTGCGCGGGCTCGGCCACGCCTACGGCGACTTCGACGCCCACAACGGTCTGTGGCAGATGGCTGAGAAGACCGCGCACGACCCGGTCGCGCGGATGGCGCTGGTGCCGCGGGTGCTGGAGGCGCGCGGCCTCGACGTCACGCCCGGGATGATCGTGAAGCTGCGCGAGGCCGGCGACGAGGCGACCGCCGCGATCCTGGAACTGATCCTGCGCGAGGAGGTCGCGCACGTCGCCGCCGGCTCGCGCTGGTTCCGCTGGTGCTGCGAGCGGGCGGGGATGGAACCGCGTGCCACCTTCCGCGCGCTGCTGCGCGAGCACGCGAGCGGGGTGCTGCATGGCCCGTTCAACCTCGAGGCCCGCACCGCCGCCGGCTTCGACGCCGACGAACTCGCCGCCCTCGAAGCCCCCCTGTAGGAGCGGCGCTAGCGCCGCGACCGGGGAAAGACTCGCCGCCATGGCGGCTCCCACTGTCGCGGCGCAAGCGCCGCTCCTACAGGTTCGAGAGCTCCGCGGAATCCGGGGTCACGCGCAGCACCGAGCCCTGTTCGTACCAGTCGCCGAGGACGATGCGGGTGCCGCCGTCGGTTTCGTGCACCGCCGGCCGGTGGGTGTGGCCGTGGATCATGCGGTCGATGCCGTAGCGGGCGAAGGTCTCCGCCACGGCCGCCGGCGAGGCGTCGGTGATCGCCTCCATCGTGCCCTGCGCCTTCAGCCCGCCCTGGTGCGCCTGGCTGGCCGCGCGCGCCTGCTGCGCGAACGCCAGCCGCGCCTCCAGCGGCTGCGCCAGGAAGCGCGCCTGCCAGGCCGGCTCGCGGGTCTGCGCCCGGAACTGCTGGTAGGCGACATCGTCGGTGCACAGCAGGTCGCCGTGGGTCAGCAGGGTCGGCTTGCCGTACAGCACCACCACCGCGGGATCCGGCAGGATCGTCATCCCCGCGCGGCGCGCGTAGGCCCCGCCGAGCAGGAAGTCGCGGTTGCCGCGCATGAAATGCACCGGCACGCCGCTGTCGCTGAGCGCGTGCAGGGTCTCCGCCACCAGCCGCCCGGTCTCCGACGGATCGTCGTCCCCGACCCAGGCCTCGAACAGGTCGCCGAGGATGTACAGCGCATCGGCCTCCCGCGCCTCGCCGCCGACGAAGCGCGCGAACAGCTCGGTGATCGCCGGCCGCTCGGGGTCCAGGTGCAGGTCGGAGATGAAGAGGGTGGTCACGCCCCTATTGTAGGAGCGCCGCTCGCGCCGCGACATGCAAGGTAAAATCGCGTGATGACCGATGCCCCCTGCCGCACCCGCTTCGCCCCCAGCCCCACCGGTTACCTGCACATCGGCGGTGCCCGCACCGCGCTGTACTGCTGGCTGGAGGCGCGCCGCCGTGGCGGCCAGTTCATCCTCCGGATCGAGGACACCGACCGCGAGCGCAGCTCGCAGGCCGCGATCGACGCCATCCTCGAGGCGATGGACTGGCTCGGGCTCGACTACGACGAGGGCCCGGTCTACCAGACCCAGCGCCTGGACCGTTACCGCGAGGTCGCCGAGCAGCTCGTCGCCGCCGGCCACGCGTACTACGCCTACGAGACGAAGGAAGAGCTCGAGGCGATGCGCGAGCGGGCGATGGCCGCGGGCGAGAAGCCCCGCTACAACGGCGCCGCGCGCGATGCCGGCCTGCCGTACCGCGACGACCCCAACCGTGTCATCCGGTTCAAGAACCCGCTCGAAGGCGCCGTCGCCTGGGACGACAAGGTCAAGGGCCGGATCGAGATCGCCAACAGCGAGCTCGACGACCTGGTGATCTTCCGCTCCGACGGCCATCCCACCTACAACTTCGCGGTGGTGGTGGACGACGTGGACATGCGCATCACCGACGTGGTGCGCGGCGACGACCACGTCAACAACACCCCGCGCCAGATCAACATCTACCAGGCGCTCGGCGCCGAAGTGCCCGCGTTCGCGCACCTGCCGATGATCCTCGACGAGCACGGCGCCAAGCTGTCCAAGCGCACCGGCGCCGCCGACGTCATGCAGTACCGCGACGCCGGCTACCTGCCGCACGCGCTGCTCAACTACCTGGTGCGGCTGGGCTGGTCGCACGGCGACCAGGAGATCTTCAGCATTCCCGAGATGCAGTCGCTGTTCGCCCTCGAGGACGTCAACGCCAAGGCCTCGCGGCTGGACCCGGCCAAGCTCGGCTGGCTCAACCAGCAGTACCTGAAGTCCGACGAGCCGGCCGACGTCGCGAAGCACCTGGAGTGGCACCTGCGCGATGCAGGCTACGACCTCGCCAATGGTCCCGCGCGGGCCGACGTCGTGGTTGCGCTGCGCGACCGCGTGCAGACGCTGAAGGAAATGGCCGAGCGGGCGGCTGCCTGGTACCGGCCGCTCACGGAGTACGACGACAAGGCGGTGGCCAAGCACCTCACCGCCGCCGCGCGCGCGCCGCTGGCCGATGCGCGCGAGCGCCTGGCGGCGCTGCCGGCATGGACGCCGGAGGCGATCAACGCCGCGCTGCAGGAGACCGCTGCGGCGCTCGAACTCGGCATGGGCAAGGTCGCGCAACCGATGCGGGTGGCGATCACCGGCACCCAGGTCAGCCCGGACATCGGCCACACCGTGTACCTGGCGGGCAAGGAACAGGCGTTGGCCCGCATCGACGCCGCGATCGCAAAGACCCTGTAGGAGCGGCGCTAGCGCCGCGACCCGTGGGATAAGCGGGCTATCATGCCCCCATGGGCAAGCATCGCGATCCCTGCATCGATCCCCGGCACCACGTGCACGACGCCGAAGGCTTCGTCGCGGCCGTGACGCGCGTGTCGCGCGAACGCGGGCTGCGGCTGACGCCGATCCGCGCACGCGTGCTGGAGCTGATCGCCGAGGAGGGCCGGCCGATCAAGGCCTACGACCTGCTGGAGCGGATCCGCGCCGACGGCGACAAGGGCGCGGGTGCGGCTGCGCCGCCCACGGTCTACCGCGCGCTGGACTTCCTGCTCGCCAACGGCTTCATCCACAAGCTGGAATCGGTCAACGCCTTCGTCGCCTGCCACCACCCGAGCACCGACCAGCATTCGGTGCCGTTCCTGATCTGCGACCGCTGCCACTCGGCGGTGGAGCTGGAGGACGTGGCGGTGGTCGCGGCGCTGGACGAACGCGCGCGCGCGCTGGGCTTCGAGCCCAAGGCGCAGACCCTGGAAGTGCACGGCCTCTGCGCCAGGTGCAGCACCCTGTAGGAGCGGCGCTTGCGCCGCGACCTGCGAAGGTCGGCAATCCGGTCGCGGCGCTAGCGCCGCTCCTACAGGTCAGAAGAACACGCGGACGCCCGCTTCGATCCCGCGGCCGGGCAGCGGCACGAGGTCCTTGAGGAACGAGGTGTGCGGGCGCGCCTCGCTGTCGAGCAGGTTGCGACCGTCCACGAACAGCTCCCAGGCATTGCCGCCGCGCGTGTCCGCGTGCCAGGCGACGTGCGCGTCCGCCAGCGTATAGCCCGGGGTCGCGGTTTCGAACGCCGCCACGCGGTCCTGTTCCATGTAGCGCACCGCGCCCAGCGACGCGCGCAGGGCGTCGCGTTCCCAGCGCAGTTCGGCGCCCACGCGCGCCGGCGCGATCCGCGGCAGGTTGCCGCCGTCCGCCAGCTTCGCGCGCACCAGGTCGCCGAACAGGCGCAGGTCCCAGTGGCCGGAGGCATTGTCGGCCAGCGCCCAGTCCAGCTCGGCCTCGCCGCCGGTGAAGCGCGCATCGGCCTGCCGCCACTGCTGCACCGGCAATTCGTCGTCGAAGCTGCCGGTGTGGGCGAGGTAGATGAAGTCGTCGTAGGCCACGCGGTAGACCGAGGCGCGCAGGGTCAGCGGGCCGAGGTGCCAGTGCGCACCGAGCTCGGCGCGGTTCGCGGTTTCCACGTCGAGCGCGGGATCGCCGTGCTCGACGCTGCCGGTGGCCACGTGCAGGCCGTTCGAGTACAGCTCCTCGGCGGTCGGCGAACGCTGCGCGCGGTCGAAGCCGAGCGCGAGGTGCAGGTCCTCGCTCGCCTCCCATTCCAGCGACAGCGAGCCGCTGGTGGTGTCGAAGCGGCGGTCCGGGCCGATCGCAACCGCGTCGTCCACGTCGATCCGGTTCCGGTCGTGGCGCAGCCCGAGCTGCAGCCCGAACGGGCCGAAGTGGCGCTTGCCGATCCAGAACGCGCCGAGGTCGCGCGACTGCGAACCGGGCACGAACGCCTCGGCGCCGACCGCGCCGAAGTCGCGCTCCGACCACTGCAGGCCGACGGCGCCGTCGAACCCGGCCAGCGGCTGGTGCACCAGTTCCAGCCGGCCCTCGCGGCTGTCGTTCTCGAACACGGTGCCGACGGCGCCGTCCTCGAGCTCGGTGTGGGTATAGCTGGTGGTCGCCAGCTTCACGCGCAGGCTCTCGAACACGCCGAGGCGGTCGATGCCGCCGCGCACTTCGCCGCGGCGCTGGTCCATGACCACGCGCACGCCCTCGTGCGCTTCGTGGTCGTGGCCGTCGTCGAGGTCGTGGCCGTCCTCCTCGTGTTCCTCGTCGCCGTGTTCGTGGCCGGGCACGCCGTAGCGGGTCGAGTACAGGCTGTAGCCCGCGCCGAGGAAGCCGCGCCCGCCGATCCACGACACGCCGAGCGCGGCGCTGTCGGTGCGCAGCGCGCTGTTCGCGATCGTGCCGTCCGGCGTGTCGAAGTCGCCGGTCTCGCGATGCAGCGCGTCGAAATGCAGCGCCACGTCGCCGGCCGCGCCGTCCACCCGCAGCATCCCGGCGGCACCGTCGTTGACCGTGCCGGCGCGCAGCTCGGCGCGCCCCTGCAGCGGCTCCGCCGGCAGCGTTTCGGGGATGCGGCCGTCGATCACGTTGACCGCGCCGCCGATCGCGCCGCTGCCGTAGAGCAGCGTGGCCGGTCCCTTCAGCACCTCGACCTGGTCGGCCAGGAACGGCTCGATGGTCACGGCGTGGTCGGCGCTGACCGTGGACACGTCGCCGGAGCCAAGGCCGTCGCTCAACACCTGCACGCGAGCGCCGTCCATGCCGCGCACGATCGGGCGGCCGACGCCGGGACCGAAGTACGAGGACTGCACGCCGGGCAAGCGGTCCACCGTCTCCCCGAGCGAGCTGGCCTTGGCCGCGTCCAGGCGCTCGCCGGCCAGCACCTCCACCGGCACCGCCAGGCTGTCGGCGGTGTCCGGCAGCGGGGTCGCCTTCACCTGGACCGCCTGCAGGGTCTTCGGCTCGGCGTGGCGCGGGTCGGTCTGGTCGGAGCCGGCATCGCCCGGGCCGTCGGCGGCGAGCGCCACGGCCGGCAGCAGGGCGAGTGCGAGGGACAGGAACAGGCGGGAGCGGGCTGCGGGGAGGGGCATCACGTGGCGGTCATGGCAGTCGGGTCTAGAATGTTATAATGTTACATCCTCGCCGGAGCCTCCCGGAAGTCATGTCGCCCCGCACCGCCGCCAACATCAGTCGTGCAGATCGCTTCGGGGCGGTCGCCTCGCTGCTGTGCGCGATCCACTGCGCGGCGCTGCCGCTGGCGATCGCGCTGCTGCCCTCGCTGGGCGTTGCTGCCTGGCTGGGCGAGGGCTTCGAGGAGGGCTTCGTGGTGTTCGCGACCCTGCTGGGGCTGTTCACCGTGGCCACCGGCTATCGAAGGCACCGCGCGGTGCGGGCGCTGGGCCTGCTGGTCCCGGGCCTGGGCATCCTCTGGTTCGGGGTGCTCTACGCGCCGCTGCACCAGAGCCTCCTGCCGCACGCGATCGCGATGACCATCGGCGGCACCCTGGTCGGGCTGGCGCACCTGGCCAACATGCGCCTGACCGAAATCCACGTCCACGACGCCGGCTGCATGCATTAAAATCGCCGCCAGCATTCGAGCATTTTCCAGGAGCAGCACATGGGCAAGGGCGACCGCAAGACCACCAAGGGCAAGCGCTACATCTCCAGCTACGGCAAGGCGCGCCCGCAGGCCGCCGCCAAGCGTGCCACCGGCGCCGCTCCCGCACCGGTGGCGAAGAAGACGGCCACCAAGTCGGTGGCGAAGGCGCCGCGCAAGTCGGTCGCCAAGAAGGCGGCCGCCAAGTAGGGCCGACGCACGGTTTACGAAAAAACCCCGCCCAGGCGGGGTTTTTTCATGGCCGGCGCGCCGTTAAGGTGTCCCGTTCCACCCACGCGAGGGCCATCCGATGGACTTCACGCAACGCTTCCTGGTCGTCTATTCCGGCCTGCTCACGCTCGTGCTCGGCGCGATCGTGCTGACCGGCGCCAGCGCCGCCGGCGGCGGCAACGCCACCTTCGACACAATCGACGTGCAACGCATCAACGTGCGCGAGCCGGACGGCACGCTGCGGATGGTGGTCTCGAACAAGGACGCCTTCCCCGGCGCGATCTTCGGCGACCGCGAGTACGACCACCCGCGCCACGTCGCCGGGATGATCTTCTACAACGACGAGGGCATGGAGAACGGCGGCCTGATCTTCGCCGGCGGGCTGCTGGAGGACGGCAAGCCCGACAGCGGCGGCCACCTCAGCTTCGATCCGTACGACCGCGACCAGACCCTGGCGCTCAGCCAGCACGAGATGGACGGCGTGGTGCGCGCCGGGCTGCAGGTCAACGACACCGGCAGCCGCTCGATCGAGGGCGTGTTCCGCGAGATGCAGCGGATCTCCACGCTGCCCGAGCCGGAGCAGGAGGCCGCGCGCGAGGCGCTGTTCGCGGAACACGCGGCCCAGGGCGGCGCGCTGAAGCAGCGGGTGTTCGTCGGCAAGAACCGCGGGCAGGACTCGGTGGTGACGCTGTCCGGCGCCGACGGCAAGCCGCGGCTGCTGCTGGAAGTGACGCCGGAAGGCGAGGCGCGGATCGCGTTCCTCGACGCCGACGGCGAGGTGGCCGCCAGCATCACGCCGGAATCGTTGCGTCAGTAGGCCTCAGGCCACGCGGCGGCCGCCGGCGAACACCGCGGCCGCCAGTTCGCCGCCGAGCCAGTAGCAGAGTTCCGCCGGCTGGCGCAGGTTCCAGGCCACGAAGTCCGCGCGCATGCCGGCGCGCAGCACGCCGCGGTCGGCGAGCCCGAGCGCGCGCGCTGCGTTGACGGTGGCACCGCGCAGGGCTTCCTCCGGGGTGAGGCGGAAGTGGGTGCAGGCGAGCTGCATCGCCTGGCGCAGCGACAGCAGCGGCGAGGTCCCGGGATTGCAGTCGGTGGCCACCGCCATCGGCACGCCGTGCGTGCGCAGCGCGTCGAGCGGCGGCAGCCTGGTCTCGCGCAGCACGTGGAAGGCGCCCGGCAGCAGCACCGCGACGGTGCCGGCCGCGGCCATCGCGCGCACCGCGTCCTCCGAACTGTGCTCGATGTGGTCGGCGGACAGGCCGTCGAAATCCGCCACCAGCGCCGCGCCGCCGAGGTCGCTGAGCTGGTCGGCGTGCAGTTTCACCGGCAGGTCCAGCAGCTGCGCCGCCTCGAACATGCGCCGGGTCTGCGCCGGGGTGAAGCCGATGCCCTCGCAGAAGGCGTCCACCGCATCCACCAGGCCTTCCTCGTGCAGGATCCCGAGCCACTCGATCGCGGCATTGATGTAGGCGTCGCCGTCGCCGGCGTATTCGGGCGGCAGCGCATGCGCGCCGAGGTAGGTGGTGCGCACGCTGATGCCGAGTTCCTCGCCGATGCGGCGCGCGACGCGCAGCATGCGGCGCTCTGCCTCCAGCTCGAGCCCGTAGCCGGACTTGATCTCGAGCGTGGTGGCGCCGTCGCGGAGCAGGGCGCGCGCACGCGGCAATGATTCGGCGAGCAGCGCGTCCTCGCTGGCCGCGCGCACCGCACGCACGGTGGAGAGGATGCCGCCGCCGGCGCGCGCGATCGCTTCGTAGCTCTCGCCCTGCAGGCGCATCTCGAACTCGCGCGCGCGGTCGCCTGCGAACACCAGGTGGGTGTGGCAGTCCACGAGCCCGGGCGTGGCCAGGCCGCCGTCGAACTCCAGTTTCTCGTCGGCGCTGGCGCCCGGCGGCAGGCCGGTGCGCGGGCCGGCATAGGCCAGCAGCCCGTCGCGCCAGGCCAGGGCGCCGTCCTCGACCAGGCCGTAGCCGGCTTCGGCATCGAGGGTCGCCAGGACAAGGCCGGTGGCCAGGCCGTCGTAATGGTTGGGGTCGCGGTCCGCCATGCCCGGATTCTCGCATTGCCGGGGTGGCCGGGCGAGAATGCCGGCATGCGCACGCTCCCCGGCATCCCGAACCTGCATTCCCACGCGTTCCAGCGGGCGATGGCCGGCATGGCCGAGCGCCAGGGCAATCCCGAGGATTCGTTCTGGACCTGGCGCGAGACCATGTACCGCATGGCCGAGCGCTTCGACCCGGACACGCTGCATGCGGTCGCGTCGCAGCTGTACGTGGAGATGCTCGAGGCCGGCTACACCAGCGTCTGCGAGTTCCACTACCTGCACCACGCGCCCGGCGGCCGCCGCTACGAGGATCCGGCGGCGATGTCGCGCGCGCTGCTGCGCGCCGCGGCCGACACCGGCATCCGCATCACCCTGTTGCCGGTGCTGTACATGAGCGGCGGCTTCGACGGCCGCCCGCTGGGCGAGCGCCAGCAGCGCTTCGGCCACGGCGTGGACGACTTCCTCGCGTTGATCCAGGCGCTGCGCGCGGAGCAGGGCGAACGCGTGCGCATCGGCTGCGCGCTGCACAGCCTGCGCGCGGTGCCGCAGGCGGCGATGGACGCGGTGGTGTCGGCGCTGCCGCGCGACATGCCGGTGCACATCCACATCGCCGAGCAGGTGGGCGAGGTGCAGGACTGCCTGGCGCTGCGCAACGCGCGCCCGGTGGAATGGCTGCTGGACAACGCCGAGGTGGACGCGCGCTGGACGCTGGTGCACGCCACCCACCTGGAGCCGGCGGAAACCCGCGGCGTCGCGCGCAGCGGCGCGACCGTGGCGCTGTGCCCGACCACCGAGGCCAACCTC